>JADHED010000164.1_pt1 | contig 91441 bp, 81 predicted proteins | sample 8952041 | NCBI WGS metagenome assembly JADHED01 (sample SAMN16124423, study PRJNA663239) | bioreactor sludge metagenome | isolation source: sludge (control) | place: India:Bengaluru | collected 2018-09-08
TTTCTCCAAACAATTGATTAGCTTGCGACAGGGCCTGGGCCTCGGGCCGTCGCACCGGCTTCACGCGATCAGCGGTGAATCGCCAGCGTCGCCCACCAGCCGAGGCGCGCCTGAAGTGCGGCCTTCGGGCCTCCTCCCGAACCCTGCGTCGCGCGACTGGCCCGCAGATATCCTCACGCCGTCCATGTTAATTCTATCATGCCAATGGAGATTATAGGAGTTAGTGCAGACCCAACGCACCAACCTGTTGGGGGAATGAGGAATGTCTACCATCGCGCGTCGCCGCTCCATCCGCGCCGCTGTACTGGCGGGCCTGTTCTGCAGCACGGCGCCGGCCGCCCTGGCGCAGGCCCGAGACGCGAAGTCCGCGGCGTCTTCGGCGGCGTCGGAAGCCGCCGAACTGGACAACACCGCCGGCGCGTCGGTGTCGGAGATCACCGTCACGGCCCGGCGACGGGAGGAGACGGTCCAGGATGTGCCGCTGGCGGTGTCGGTGGTGGGCGGTGACCGGGTCGACGCGACCGGGGCCTTCAATGTGGGGCGCCTGCAGCAGCTGACCCCGACCCTGCAGTTCTATTCGTCGAACCCGCGGAACACCTCGGTGAACATCCGGGGCCTGGGCGTGCCGTTCGGCCTGACCAGCGATGGCTTCGAGCAGGGCGTCGGCTTCTATGTGGACGACGTCTATCACGCGCGGGTGGCCACAGCGACGTTCGACTTCCTCGATGTCTCGAGGATCGAGGTCCTGCGCGGGCCGCAGGGCACGCTTTACGGCAAGAACACCACCGCCGGCGCCGTCAACATCACCACCTATCAGCCCACGTTCGATTTCGAGGCCAAGGCCGAGGTCTCGGTCGGCAACCTGCAGTTCAAGCAGGCCAAGGCCGCCGTCTCGGGCCCCATCACCGACAACCTCGCCGCCCGCTTCGCGCTGTCGAGCACCACCCGGCGCGGGACCATCTACAACGTGACCAGCCGCCAGTGGGTCAACGGCCAGGACAACCTCGGCCTTCGGGGGCAGCTGCTCTACAAGCCCAGCGACAGCCTCGCGGTGACTCTGGCCGCCGACTACAGCAAGCAGGACGCCGAGTGCTGCGCCCAGATCTACGTGCGCACCGGCGCCACCCAGCGGCCTCTGAACCGGCAGTACGCCGCCCTGGCCGCGGCCCAGGGGTACACCGTCGTCAGCACCAATCCGTTCGACCGCCTGACCGACGTCGACGCCAACCTCAACGCGGGCAACAAGATCGGCGGCGCCTCCGCACGGGTGGTGTGGAACGTGGGACCGGGCGTGCTCACCTCGGTGACGGCATGGCGGTTCTGGGACTGGAAGCCTGAGAACGACCGCGACTTCCTGGGCCTGCCGATCGTCTCGAAGTCGCAGAACCCGTCGCAGCAGGACCAGTATTCCCAAGAGCTGCGCTACAACTACGCGGCCGAGCGCTACGACTTCGTTGTCGGCGCCTTCGCCTTCAGGCAGCGGATCGACACCCAGGGGACCGAGCAGCAGGGCGCGGCCTCCAGCCGGTGGAACATCAACCCCAGCAACGCCCTCTCCAGCGACCCGACGGTGCTGGACGGCCTGGTCGCCTACAACACCCAGTATCTCAAGAACACCAGCTTCGCCCTGTTCGGTCAGGCGAGCTGGAAGGTCACCGACGCCTTCACGATCCAGCCGGGCGTGCGGCTGAACTACGACAAGAAGGAAGGCTTCTATCAGCGGCGAGTCTTCGACGGTCAGGGCCAGCCGGTGCTGCTGGGCCAGACCGGCGCCCGGCGCGCGGCCCAGCTCGCGGTCTTCACGCCCCAGCTCAGTGCGCCCGAGTTCAGCGACTGGAACTTCAGCTACGACCTGACCGCGAGCTACGCCTTGACGGACGACGTCCTCGGCTATGCGACCTACGCCAAGAGCTTCAAGACCGGCGGCATCAACCAGAACGGCTTGCCCACCGACGCGGCCGGCAATCCGATCGCAGCGGCGGGCACGATCAAGCCGGAGGACGTCGACCACTTCGAGGCCGGCCTGAAGACCCAGTTCTGGGACCACCGCGCGACGCTGAACCTGTCGGCGTTCCGCACCGACATCAGCGACTACCAGGCAACCGTCACCAACGGCCAGCTCGGCGTCCTGCGCGGCTACCTCGCCAACGCCGACAAGGTGCGCAGCCAGGGGTTCGAGTTCGACTTTTCGATCCGGCCGAGCGAGCGGGTCACCGCCTATGTCAACGGCGCTTACACCGACGCCACCTATCGCAAGTTCGTAGATGCGCCGTGCCCCCCCGAGCTGTCGGGAGGAACCACGGTCGCCGCCGGGCAGACGCCCAGCGCGCCCGGCACGCCCGGTGGGCTCAGCCCGGCCAACTGCGACATCTCGGGCCAGCGCCTGCCCGGTGTCTCGAAATGGAGCTTCTCGTTTGGCGTGGAGGGCAATCTGCCGGCCACGTTGCTCGGCCAGGAAGGCGAGGTCTATGTCGGCTACGACGGCAGCTACCGGTCAAGCTTCTCCTCGAACGCCTCGCCCTCGGTCTACACCTGGGTGGACGGCTACGCGCTGTCGAACGTCCGCTTCGGCTTCCGGACCGAGGCGGGGCTCAACATCTACGGCTGGGTGCGCAACGCTTTCGGCGAGAAGTATTTCGACCTGCTCGCGATCGGTCCGGGCAACACCGGCCTGATCGCCGGCCAGCCGGGCGACCCGCGGACCTATGGCCTGACGCTGAAGGCCGCGTTCTGAGCCTGGCCGCCCCGGGGCGCGACCTCGGGGCGGGCCGCTGCGCCGCCACGGACCGCGGCCGGCGCACGAGATGAACTGAGAAATTCTCAGTCGTCGCAGAACCGACAGTGAGTCTGTCTTCGGCGTGTCACGTCCATCCGGCAATGCGTCCCGCAGACCGGAGGACACCTCGTGCTGCGACTCTTGACCCTGTGCCTGGCCCTGATGCTTCCGACACTGGCCTGGGGCGCAGCGCCGCTCGGCTCGGCGCAGAACCCGCTGCGGGTGGTGTTGATCCCGGCCGACGGGGGTACGGAGGACGGCACCCGGGCGGACTTCCAGCCGGTCTTCAACGCCATCACCCGGACCTCGGGCCTCCACTTCACCCTGCGCGTGGGACAATCCTACAACGCCGTCGTCGAGGCGATGTGCAACGGGGCGGCGGACGTCGCCTTCTTCGGGCCTGTGGCCTACGTCCAGGCCCGCAAGCGTGGCTGCGCCGAGCTGCTAGCCGTGTCGGTCGAGCATGGGCGCTCGACCTACTACGCGGGGATCTTCGCGCGGACCAAGGGCCCGGTGCGCCGCCTGGCGGACCTGAAGGGGCGGCGGGTGGCCTTCGGCGACCTCAACTCCGCCTCATCCTTCATCGCCCAGACGGTGATGCTCATGGACGCCGGCGTCGACCCGGTCCGTGACCTTGGGGCCGTGCGGTTGACCGGTAGCCATGCGAACAGCCTCGCCGCCCTCATGCAGGGGCAGGCCGACGCGGCGGCGCTCTCCTTCGAGTCGTTCGAGAAGGCGGTGAACCAGGGCGTGGTCTCGGCACGGGACGTCTCGGTGGTGGCGCGCAGCGCCCCGATCCCGAACCCGCCGATGGGCATGAGCACGCGGCTGCCTCCCGCGCTGAAGGCCCGCCTGAAGCGCGCCTTCGCCACGGTCGCCACCGCGCCAGGCGTCACGCCCGACATGATCCGGGGTTACGGCGGCAAGCGGGTCGACGGATACGACACGGCCTATCCGGAACGGAACTACGCGGCCGCCGCGGCCATGCTCGCCCGCGTGGATGACCCGATGAAGGCGGCGATCCTGAAGAAGGCGGCCGCGCGGTGAGCGACGATCCGCATATCGCCTTCATCCGCGCCTCGAAGCGGTTCGCCGAGGGTGCGCAGGCCCTGGCTGAGGTGACTTGCAAGGTGCCGCGCGGCCAGGTCTGTGTGCTCGTCGGACCCTCCGGCAGCGGCAAGTCCACCCTGCTACGCGCGGTGAACGGCCTGACGCGGCTCACCTCCGGCGAGGTCCGGATTGGCGGGCAGCCCGTGGACGCCGCACACCTGCGGGCGATCCGGCGGAAAGTCGGAATGGTCCACCAGGACTTCGGCCTCGTGAGCCGCGCCAGCGTGGCCGAGAACATGATCGCCGGCGCCGTCGCCGACATCGCCACCTGGCGCGCGCTGCTGGGCCTCTATCCCGCCGCCTACCAGGACAAGGCCTGCGCCCTGCTGAACGAGGTCGGCCTCGCGCCCGAGCATCTGACCCGTCGGGTATCGGAGCTGTCGGGCGGGCAGCGCCAGCGGGTGGGCATCGCCCGCGCCCTGATGCTGGATCCGGAGATCCTCGTCGCCGACGAGCCGGTGGCCAGCCTGGATCCCCGCGCCAGCGAGGAGGTGCTGGACCTGATGCGTCGTGAGGCGCTGGCGCGCGGCGTCACGGTGCTCTGCAGTCTGCACCAGCTGGACCTGGCGCGGCGGTTCGCCGACCGCATCGTCGCCCTGCGCGCCGGCCGGCTGATGTTCGACGGCCCGGCCGCGGGTTTCGACTCCGCGACCGCACAGGAAATCTACGGGCGCGCCGGGGAGGCCGTGCAATGACCATCTTCGCTCGGGAGGCCGGGTCCGGTCCGCCGCCGGCGGCGTCCGGCTGGCGATATCCGCCTGCCATGCGGCCGCGGGCCTTGGCCGCCTGGACCCTGCTGGCGATCGCCGTGCTGGTCTCGGCGCCCAGCGTCGAGGCCGGGCGGATGCTGCGGATGACAGGGGAGGCGGCGGCGGCGCTGGCCACGGGAGGCCGCTCGCAGGTGCTGGACGGGCTCGGCGCCATCGGACGCCAACTCGTTCCACTCCAGATCGCCGAGCGGCGGGAAATCTCGCGCATCGAGGACTTCGACCGCGACCGGCTGCCGCCCTTCTCGCACATCGAGATCGTGGAGGCCCGCGTCGAGCGGCTCGATCCCGAGACGCTGCAGCTGCGCGCGGTCGTCGAGCGCACCGAGTATCTGGTCGAACCCGCCGGCTACCTCGTCCATGTGGGCGTGAAGCTCTGGGAGACGCTGATGATCGCCTTCTGGGGCACGCTGCTGGCGGTGATCATGAGCGCGCCCCTGGCGTTCTTCTCGGCCCGCAACCTGACGCCGCACCCGGCGCTCTACGGCGCCGCCCGGGCGCTGGTGAGCCTGCTGCGCGCCGTGCCCGAACTGGTCAGCGCGCTGTTCCTGGTGGTGGCCTACGGCTTCGGCCCGATCGCCGGGGTGCTGGCCCTGGCCCTGCACGGGGCCGGGTTCCTCGGGAAGTTCTACGCCGAAGATGTCGAGGCGGCCGACCCGAAACCCCAGGAAGCGCTGGCCGCCACCGGCGCCGGCCGCCTGAAGGTGCTGCGGTTCGCGATCCTGCCCCAGGTGATGCCGCAGTACATCGGCTACACTCTCTATGTGCTGGACCGGAATTTCCGGATGGCGACCGTGGTGGGCCTGGTGGGCGCGGGCGGCATCGGCCAGGAACTGAAGGGCCGCTTCGACATGTACAACTACCACCACGTCGGCACGATCCTGGTGGCGATGTTCGCCGCGGTCTTCCTGATCGACCAGGTGGCGGCGCGGATGCGGCGCGCGCACTTCTAGGGCCTCATCTGCGCATGTCTCGGCGACGTGTCAGGATGGCGCTGAGAAATCTTCATCGCCCCGTCATGGACGCCACACGGGGGCGTCACCGCCGGCCGTCAGGATCGCCCCCGCATCGAACATGTGGGGATGGTGATGAACGAGACGGACCGGCGGACACTCCTGAGCGCCATGGCGGGCGGCGCGGCGATCGCGGCCATGCCGGTGGCGATCCAGCGGGCCCTGGCCCTGCCGGCGCGGCAGGCGACCGGGACCCTGCAGGACGTCAAGCACGTGGTGATCCTGATGCAGGAGAACCGCTCGTTCGACCACTACTTCGGAACCCTGCGCGGCGTGCGCGGCTTCGGCGACCGCCACCCGATCCCGCTGGCGGGGGGGCGCGACGTGTGGCGTCAGTCCGACGGCCAGCGCGAGATCCCGCCGTTCCACCTCGACACCAGCAAGACCGACGCGCTGCGGGTGCCCGGCACGCCGCACTCCTACGCCGACGCCCAGGCCGCCTGGGGGCAGGGCAAGATCGAGGAATGGCCGCGGTTCAAGACGCCCTATTCGATGGGCTATTACCGGCGCGAGGACATCCCGTTCCAGTTCGCGCTCGCAGAGGCGTTCACGATCTGCGACGCCTACCACTGCTCGGTCACCGCGGGCACCGACCCCAACCGCATCGTCTTCTGGTCTGGATCGAGCGCCGACCCCGAGCTGCGCGCCAAGGGCGTCAACTGCACCGACGATCATTCCGAGCCCGACAACTGGCGCTGCTGGGTCAAGGGCGCGCTGCCCGAGCCGGGCTACACCTACGCCGGCAACAGCCTGAAGTGGGACACGATCCCCGATGTGCTCGAGAAGGCCGGCGTCTCCTGGAAGATCTACCAGGACCCCAACAACAACTGGACCGGCGCCATGCATGGCGGCCTGGCGTTCGAAAGCTTCCGCACCTGCAAGCCCGGTTCGCCGCTCTACGAGAAGGGCATGAGCCACTGGTCGCTGGAGCAGCTCGCCCGGGACGTCCAGGACGGGACGCTGCCTGCGGTGAGCTGGGTGCTGCCCTCGCCGCCCTTTTCCGAACACCCCGGCCAGTCGACACCGCTGCAGGGCGCCGAGTTCACGGCCAAGGTGCTGGACGCGCTGACCGCCAACCCCGAGGTCTGGGGCAAGACGGTGTTCTTCCTCACCTTCGACGAGAACGACGGCCAGTTCGATCACCTGCCGCCGCCGGCGCCGCCCTCGTACGATGCTGAGGGGCGCCTTGCGGGCAAGTCCACCCTGGACCTGGCCGGCCACTATTTCTCGGACCCGCAGCGCAAGCACATCGATCCGCGCGACACCCAGAGCGGCCTCGTTCGCCCGTTCGGCCTCGGGCCCCGCGTGCCGATGTATGTGGTCTCCCCCTGGAGCAAGGGCGGCTGGGTCAACTCGCAGACCTTCGACCACACGTCCCTCGGCCAGTTCCTGGAGAAGCGCTTCGGGGTCACCGTTCCGGGCGTCAGCGCCTGGCACCGGGCCGTGTGTGGCGACCTGACCTCGGCGTTCGATTTCGTGCGGCCGAACGATCCGGCGTTCCCGGACCTGCCGGACGTCAGCGGTGCGTCGGCGGTGGTGCTGCAGCATATCCAGCGGCCCCGCATCAAGCCGCCGCAGACCCCCGAGCCGGTCAAGGCCGAGACGGGCGTACGGCCGTCACGGGCGCTGCCCTACGTGCTGAACGTCCGCGCCGAAGCGAGCGGCGGCGAGGTGAGGCTGGAGTTCCGCAACGACGGCCGGCAGGGGGCGGTGTTCCACGTCTATGACCGACTGCACCTCGATCGCATTCCGCGACGCTACACCGTGGAGGCGGGCAAGGCGCTGTCGGACGCCTGGCCGACCGGGGCCGACGGCGGGCGCTACGACCTGCTGGTGCTCAGCCACAACGGCTTCCGACGCGACCTCCAGGGCGAGGTTGGCCGCGGCCTCGAGGTCGACGTCCGCTTCCGGCCGCAGACCCGCGAGGTGGAGCTGGAGATCCGCAATGGGGCGGGCGGGCCCCAGGTCGCGACGATCCGGCACAACGCCTACGGCCAGTCCGGCGGCGAGCTGAAGGTCCCCGCCCGCGGCCGGTCCATTCGCCGCTGGTCGGTGGCCGACGCCGGCGACTGGTACGACGTGAGCGTCACGGGGCAGGGCGTGACCCGCCGGGCCGCCGGCCGGATGGAGACCGGCTTCCACGGCGTCAGCGATCCCGCGATGGGAACCTGAGGCGGCCCGTCGACCCAACGCCGCCATCCCGACCGAGGTGTTATCGCGCACGGCCGCGACCGGAGCCGTGCGCCTGTGTGCGAGATACGGAAAGGCGCATCGAATGGTGCGGAATATTCATTTCGACGACTCGAAACGACTGAGAAAGGTTCACTGCAACGTCACGAGCGCCCCCTACTGATCCGGCCCGACGGGCGGCCGTACGGGCCTTCCGCATCGAACGCGGGCGGCGCCCGCAAGCCCGGGGGATGGGTGGTCATGATGGAACGACACAGGACGGCGGCAGCGGCCTTCGTCGCGGCGCTGATGGCCGGGAGCGCACTGCCGGCGCTGGCCTGGGCGGCCGAAGGAGAAGCGGACGCCGCCGGGGCCAGCGTCAGCGAGGTCCAGGTCAAGGGCAAGCGGGCCGACATGGGCTCGGTGCAGGCGGTCGAGGCCGTCGAGTACGGCAACTCGGTCCAGGTCGTCACCGCGGCCGACGTGGCCAAGAGCGGCGCGCTGAACTTCGCCGAGCTTGCCCAGTTCCTCGTGAAGGGCGTCAACGTCGGCTACTCCCCGGACGAGGGTGAATACACCATCCGTCTCGACGGCGGCGGCGATCGCGACACCCTCGTGGTCCGTGACGGCGTGCCGCTGTACGACCGTGGCCCGGCCCTCGAGGATATCTGGGGCTCCACCACCATCGACCCGCACATGATCGAGCGCGTCGAGGTGTTCCGGGGCGGCAACAGCCTGTTCTTCGGCAGCAACGGCGGCATCGGCGTCGTCAGCCTGGTGACCAAGAAGCCGGACGGCACGCGCAAGGGCGAGATCGGTGTCAGCTACGGCTCGTTCGAGTCGCGGGAAATCTGGGGCAACTACTCGCTGCCGCTCGACGCCGACGGCGCGCACAGCGTGATGGTCTACGGCTCGATGCAGGCCACCGACGGCCCGCGTATCTTCAATCCCGACGACTTCGTGGACAACATCCGCAAGGCGGGCGGCGTGCAGACCTATCCGCTCAACCGCAACGAAGTGGGCGTGAAGTATCTCTGGAAGATCGACGACACGGCCGAGCTGCGGCTGAACGCCGAGTACACGGAATCCCAGTTCCAGGACGCCTTCCCGGACCGCGAAGTGCACTCCCCGAACACCGTCCGCTACCCGATCGTGGACGGCTCGTTCCAGAAGCGCTGGTCGCCCATGCTGATGACCGAGGTCAACGGCTACTACAGCAACCCCAAGCTCTGGAACACCGAGCTCTACCCCGACATCTGCACCGACAGGGCCGGCTGCGTGAACCCCGCCACCAACACCCGTGTCGCGTTCGGCGAGTGGTCGGGGAAGGTGTTCGCCAACGGCCCGCACCGGGGCTTCGGCTCGACCAACCAGCGTCGCGCCGGCTTCAAGGAATACGGCCTGACCGTGCGCAACACGGTCAATCTGCACGAGTACCTGGAGTTCGTGGTTGGCGGCCAGGTGGTCCGGTACCAGGACGACTCGGCGGCGGAATATCCCGTCGACAACGATCCGGCGACGACGACCGGCGTGTTCATCGACGCGCGTCCGAAACTGCCCTTCAGCCCCGACACGGCGATCTCGCTGGCGGTGCGGACCGACTTCCTGCCGGGCTCCGAGAAGCGCACGATCTGGAAGTTCGGCGTTCGCCAGCCCCTGCCCTACGGCTTCTACGTCCGCGCCAATGGCGGCACCTCGTACAGCCTGCCGCGCATCACCGAGCTGCGGAACGAGACCTCGACCGTGGTCGGCAATCCGAACCTCCAGACCGAGGAAACCGAGACCTACAACGGCGGCATCGGCTACGAGCGCCGCTTCGACGGTTTCGCCGTCTCGGCCGAGGTCGGCGCCTTCAAGACCGAGGTCACCAATCGCATCCGCACGACGACGGACTTCCCGATCCCGGCGGGTAACGGCTTCCCGTCGCGCAACACCTACTACAACGACCCGGCGGTCACGCGGATCGTGGGCGTCACGGCCGACGTGAACCTGAACATCGGCGAGAGCTGGCGCCTGAACCTCGGCTACACGGCGCAGGACGCGGCGGCGAAGACCGGGATCTTCAAGGGCGAGCAGATCGGCGAGACGCCGGCCTGGTTCATCAACGGCATCCTGGAATGGACCTCGCCCGACCGCCGCCTGAACGTGGCCGTGACGCCGCGGATCCAGGGCTCGGAGTTCGCCAGCGGCGGCCTCACCGTCAACGGGCGGCCGCAGATCCGCAAGAACTTCGGGAACTACACGGTGACCAACGCCACCGTGAACTACTTCCTCGGCGAGGACATGCAGTACCAGCTGCAGTTCCGCATCGTGAACGTCTTCAACGAGAAGTACGCCGAGCGCTACGGCTTCGGAAACCAGCTCTACGGCTCGGCCTTCAACCGCGGCGAATATACGAACCGCGATCCCCGGTACTTCTTCGGCTATCCGTTCGAAGGCAAGCCGCGCGCCTTCTACGGCACCTTCACGGCCCGTTTCTGACGGGCTGGAACCGCCGCGCGCCCACGCCTGCACCCCCTCGGCAGGCGCCTGGCGCGCGGCGGGCAGTTTTCGCCCCGACCCGCTTCGGGGCCGCACTCATCCAACCTGCGCCTGCCGGCCAGATGGCGCGCGGAGTCTCCGATTGAACCGACATGATTTCCGGGCGCCGCTGGTCGCGCGCGCCATCGAGGACGCCGTGGAGGCCAGGCAGGCCGTCGCGGAGGCCAAGGCGCTGCTGTTCGACTGGGACGGCTGCGCGGCCATCGCCGACAGGCCCGAAGCGGCGGCGCTCGCCCTGATGGCCGCTCGTCCCGAGGCCTGCGCCATCGTCTCCAACAACACCAGCCACGGTCGCGGCTTCTTCACCGACCGCCTGCGGGCCGGCGGCGTCTTCCTCGAGCCCGAGCGGGTGCTTCTCGCCGGGGTCGAGACCCTCAGGCGCGCGCGCCAGCTCTCCCCCCGCCGGACACTGCTGCTGGCCTCGCCGAGGATGGAGGAGGCCGCGCGGCGGATGGGGCTGGAACTCGCGCCCGACGAAGGCGACCTCGTCGTGCTGCTGCGCGACACGCGCTTCTCGTACGCCAAGCTCACCCAGGCGGCGAATGCGCTCCGGCGCGGGGCTAGGCTGCTGGTGGGCAACCCCGACCGGACGCATCCCTCGGCCGAGGGCCGGGTGATGCCCGAGACCGGCGCGCTGCTGGCGGCGCTGATGACCTGCGTCGATCCCGCCGCGGTCGAGGTGGAGGTGGTCGGAAAGCCGCATCCAAGCCTGTTCCTGCGCGCCTGCGAGGCGCTGGAGGTGGAGCCGCACGAGGCGGTGATGATCGGCGACAATCCCGACACCGACGTTGCGGGCGCCGCGCCGCTGGGCCTGCGTTGCATCCTGGTGGGAGGCCCCGGGGCGCTTCGCCTCGACGACCTCGTCGCCTGAGCCTCAGAACCGCTTGCTTGAGAGGGTGTCGAAGGTGCTGCGCAGCGTCTCGGTCGCGCGGTCGTGATCGGCCAGCGCCAGAGCCGCGATCAGGGCGTCCAGCACGCAGAGCTGCGCGATCCGGCTGGTCATGGCCTCGGTCCGGAACCGGGTCTCGCGCGCCATGGTGAAGAGCACGACGTCGGCGTGGGCCTGGATCGGCGAGCGGGCGTAGTTGGTGATGACGACGGTCTTGGCGCCGGCCGCCTTGGCGAGCTTGGTCGACATCACCGTCTCGTGCGTCGAGCCGGAGTGGGAGATGGTCAGCACCGCGACACCCGGGTCGGTGCGCGAGGCGCTGATCGCCTGGATGTGGCTGTCGGTGACGGCCTTGGCGTCGAGGCCTATCCGCAGCATCCGATAGTGAGCGTCGTCGGCGATCGGCGCTGACGAGCCGATGCCGTAGACCTCGATCCGGCGAGCCGAGCGCAGGGTCTCCACCGCCTCGGCGAGTGCGGCTGGGTCCAGGACCGAGAGCGTGTCCTGCAGCGCCTGGATGCCCGAGTGGAAGATCTTGCGGCAGGTCGTGGCCGCGTCGTCGCCGATGTCGAGGTCCTCGTGGATGAACTGGACCGGCCGCACGATGTCCTGCGCCAGGCTCAGCTTCAGTTGCTGGAAACCCGACAGGCCGAGGCGCTGGCAGAAGTTGATGACGCTGCCTTCCGACGCCTGGGTCGCCTCGGACAGTTCGGTGACCGACATCTTGAGGACGTCCTCGGGTCGTTCCAGGACGTAGTCGGCGATGCGCCGCGCGCCGGGCGCCAGGGCGTCGAGCAAGGCGCGGATCCGAGCCAGTGCGTTGTCGACCGGAGCGTGATCGACGGCGCGCGCGCGTGCGGCGGGCCGCGGCATGGGGAGGCGCTCGGACATCGTTCTCTTCTTCGCTCCCACCCGCATGGCGCCGAATGCGCTGACGGCGCGCCTAGGCTGGCTGAACTAACGCGCCAGTGCGACAGATTTAGAACGTCCCGACGCAGGCTCGTCACCCCGCCGGGGCCACGTCCCGCGCGACAGGAACGGCCGAGCGGCGCCGGATGCGGCTGCGCACCTCCCGTGGGCCGAGTCCCGTATGTCGCTTGATCAGAGCCCTGAGGGTCGAGGCGTCGGAATAACCGACGCGGAAGGCGACCTCCTCGAAGGCCAGCTCGGTCGACGCGAGCAGCTCGACTGCCCGCTCAACGCGCATCTGCTGCAGGAAGCGGATGGGCGATAGGCCCGTCGCCTCCGTGATCCGGCGGGCCAGCGTCCGCGGCGACAGGCCGACCGCCGCCGCGAGGTCGTCGACGCTGATCGGCGCGTCCAGGCGGGCTCGCGCCCAGGCGGCCGCACGCTCTACGCTCTCGCTGGAGGCGGCCAGCAGTCCCAGGGCCATGTAGGGCAGCTGCGAGCGCCGCTCGTCCAGCACCATCCGGCGGGCGCAGGCGTCCGCGGTCTCGGCGCCGGCGAACCGGGCCACAAGACCCACCATCAGGTCCATCTGCGCCATGGCCGCTCCGGCGGTGGTCAGCGCGCCGTCGGTTACGATCAGCTCCGACGTGTCCAGGCGGACGGCGGGATGAAGTTCGCGGAACACAGGTGCAAGCCACCAGGCCGTGGTGGCGCGCCGCCCGTCGAGCAGCCCGGTGCTGGCGACCAGCAGGGTTCCGGTGCACGAACTGGCCACATGCGCGCCAGCGTCGGCCGCCTCGCAGATCATCTCTCGCCCGGCGGCGGCGTCCGCCGCAGAGAGCCGCGCCTGGTAGGACTCGGCCTTGGAGAAGCCCTGCGCCGGCACGACCAGGAGCTGCGGGTGGTGGTGCTCCGCCTCGGGAAAGGCCAGGAACGGCCGGAAGTGCGCCGCGCCTGAGCTTTCGAGCCGGACGTCGAAGGCCGGCCGTCGGCCTGCCGCCAGGCGAATGCGGTTCGCCATGGCCAGGACGTCGATGGTGATCGCGACACTCGACGCCAGCGCGCCGTCGAGGGCGAGGATCGTGGTCGGGAGCATGGTCATCGATCCTGAAGGAGGTCCGGGGGGAGGGGGCAAGGCCGGCTCCGCCCGACTTCAATATGGCGCGCCGTCGGCACGGGTGAAGCGCGGTCGGCCTCGGGCCCTCCCGCCTGCATCGGGCATGGAACGCGTCAGGCATGTTCCTCACCAGTGGCGGGTCCGCCGATTTCCGAGGCGTTTTCGCCAGATGGAATGGCGGGAACGCCGCGCCATTTGGCGGTCCGGCCACTGGTGAGGGGCGTTGCGGCCGACGATGTTCAGGGCTTGCAGGACGGCGCCGGGATCGGTCGCGCCGAGGGCTGAAAAGGGCCTGCCGGCCCCCATGGAGTGGTGATGCTGGTCCTTCCGAGTCTCAATCGCCCCGGTCCGGGTGGAAGGGGCGGCTCCAGCAATCCGGCGGCGGCGGCCATGGCGGTCGAACCCTAGATGCGCCCGGCGATCCTCTTGTCCGTCCTGGGACTGCTGGCGGGCGTCGGCGCCGGAGCGGCGGCCCAGCCCGCGCCGTTGTCGGGCGCAGTCGTACGGCCCTACCTCTCAGCCCAACGTCTGGTGGACGTCGGCGGCGGCCGTCGCCTGAACCTCGTCTGCATGGGGCAGGGCGGGACGCCGGTGGTCTTCGAAGCGGGCGGTAGCGACTGGTCCTCGATCTGGGCGGTCGTTCAACCGCAGGTCGCGCGTGATGCCTTGGCCTGTGCCTACGACCGTGCGGGGCTGGGCTACAGCGATCCCGCGCCGGGCCGCCGCTCGCCCCTCGCGATCGTCGAAGACCTGCATGCGCTGTTGCAGGCCGCGGGACTGCGCCGGCCGGTCATCCTGGTGGGCCATTCGCTGGGCGGCTTCACCGTCAAGCTGCATACGGCGCTCTATCCGGAAGACGTGGCGGGTCTGGTGCTGGTGGACGCCGCCGAGGACCGCACCTGGCCGCGGACGCGCCGTGCGGTCACCGAGAGATGGGGCCCGCGCATTGCGGCGCGCGCCGAGTTGCTGGACCAGCAGTTCCTCGCGCGTCTGACGGACCACTACCGGGAGTGCGCCGCGATGGCGAAGGCGGCGGGCGTCCTGCAGCCGGGCTCCACCACCTATCGCCACTGCACGGACCCGGTGCGGCCGAGGCTGGGCCCGGAGATCGCGGCCGCCCGCGAAGCCGTGCAGAAGACCGACGCCTATCAGACGGCGCAGGCCAGCGAGATCGGCGCCAGCGTATATGCCGATCCCGAGGCCGAGCCGATCTATGCGCGCCTCTTCAGGCCGGGCGCTTTCGGGAACCTGCCGCTGGTCGTCCTCACCCACGCCCCGGGCTCCAGCGAAGACCCGGTGAAAGCGCTGGGCGAAGCCCAGGGCGTCGCCCTGCACGCCGAGACCGCCCGGCTCTCCCGCCGCGGCGAGCACAGGGTGATCGCCGGCTCGGGGCATCACATCGAACTCGACGCGCCGGAAGCTGTGGTCCAGGCGGTGCGCGCGGTGCTCAGGACGTCTGCGGAGAGGGGCGCCCGGTCAAGGTGACAGGCCTCCGGCTCGCTGTGGCCGGGACCTGCTTCGAATCGTCCTTGCGCTTCGGTCTTCACGCACGAATTCCTGCCGATACTCGCGCCAGGCGCGATGAGGGGTGCGCCGAATCTCAACCTATGCTTGGGTGTGTCCGCGGGAACGGGACAACGGCGGGGAGATGGTCGAAATCGCGGCGGATGTAACCCACCCCCAGGGTTACATCCGGTATTCGCGCACCGTTGCGGTGACGCGGCTCGCCCTCGTGGGCGGGCTGATGGGTTTGCTTGCGGCCTACACGACCCCGCGCATCGCCGCGCTGGGCGCGGTGGAGTTCGCCCTGTACCTGGCTCTGCTCGCAGCCAGCGAACTGGCGCGCCGCGGCCGCGATCGCCCCGCCGCGTTGCGCCGACTGCGCCTGCAGTCCGACGTGTTGATGGTGCTGCTGGTCGCGAACGCCTGCGCCATGGCGGCGGCGATCGCCCAGTTCGAGTCGGGGCGCCTGTTGCCGGAGGCGGCGCTGCTGGCGATCTGCGTCTTGCTGTTCGCGGCGCTCAGGCCGCACCGGCACCGGCTCGTCTACGCCATCGGCGTTGCGCCGCCCGCGCTCACCCTCGTCTGGCTGGCCGTCGACCGGGAAGCGGCCTCGCCCCTCGGACTCGACGCGCTGGCGATGCTGCTGTTCGTGGGCGCCGTCCTGGTCGTCACCTGGCGCCAGCAGGCGTCGGACCGGGCTCTGGGACGCGTGGCGCAGGACCTGCGGCGCAAGGATCTCGCGCTTACCCAGGCCGTCGACGAGGCCCGCGCCGCGTCGCTCGCCAAGTCGCGCCTGCTGGCGGTGACCAGTCATGAGATCCGAACGCCGCTGAACGCGGTGCTCGGGTTCGCGCAGGCGCTGCGCCGGCATCCGCTGGCGCCGCCGCAGGACGACCTGGCGCGGGGTATCGTCGATGGCGGCGAACAGCTCAGCCGCCTGCTTGACGGCATCCTGGCGGCCGCCGACGGCGAGGCCGAACTGGCGCGCCTCGACGTGGCGCCGCTCGACTTCAGGCGCCGCGCCCAGGCCGTGGTGCGGGTCTGGAGCGAACTGGCGGCGGCGATGGGCGTGGAGCTGACCTTCGTCGACGATGAACCCGGCCTTGCCTTCGATATCGTCGCCGACGGCGGCCGGCTCGAGCGGTCGCTGGTGGCGCTGGTGTCGGGCGCCCTGAAGGCGACGCCGTCGGGGGGATGGGTGCGCGTTCGGCTGGCCGGACTGTCGCGGGGCTCCAGGATCGGCGTGCTGATCGAGGTGGCGGACTCCGGGCCAGCGATGTCGTTCCTGGATCGCGCGCGGGCGTTCGGATCGTACGGTGAGACCGAGCGCGGGCGCGGCGCGGGCGACAGCGGCGCGGCGCTGGCCCGCTGCGCCGAGGACCTCGCGCTCATGGGCGGCGAGGTGGGCGTCGAAGCCTCGCCCGGCGGTGCGGGCGCAGTCTTTTGGTTCGCCTTCAATGCGCCCACCCACCAGGCCGCGCCGACGTCCGAGCCGGTGGTGGCGCGGCGGCTGCGCGTGCTCGCGGCCGAGGACAACGCCGCCAATCGCCGCGTGCTGGCGGCTCTGCTGGGCCACCTGCCGATCGACCTGGTGTTCGCCGAGGACGGCGCGCAGGCCGTGGCCGCCTGGACCGCCGAGGCGTTCGACCTGATCCTGATGGACGCCAACATGCCGGTCATGAGCGGCGTCGAGGCGATCCGGGTCATCCGCGCGGGCGAGGCGGGGACGCCGATCTGGATGCTGACGGCCAACGTCTCCGACGAGGACACCGCCGCCTACCGTGCGGCGGGCGCCGACGGAATCCTGCGCAAGCCCATCGATTCGGCGGCCCTGTTCGCGCTGGTGTCCGAGGTCTCGACAATGTCGGGTGGTCGATAGCCGGCAGGCGGCGGCTCGCCTAAGGTGGGCGCATGAGCCCCGGCGCGCCGAGCCCCCGTGGTCGTCTGGCCATTCTGCATCCCCCCGGTCGGATGAGCCTGGAGCGCAACCCGTTCGGCAAGGACGTCGCCAACCTCCAGCTCTGGCAGGCCCTGGCGCGCCACGGCGGGTTCCAGCGGATCGACGTCCTCACGTCCCAGCCGACCGAGGCGGCGGCCGTCGCGGCCGACCTATTCGGCGAGGGGCCGCGCGTGGCCGAGATCGGGACGGGCGTGACGTCGCTGTCGGTCGCGCCGCCCGAGGCGGGAACCCTGCTGCGGGGGCAACCCGAACTCCAGGACCTCGCCTGGTGGCGCCGCCGCCGGTGGAGCGACCGGTCCTTCAGCCTCGTGGGCCTGATCCACACGCTGGCGCCGCCGGCGATGCGCCAGATCATCGCCGAGACCGCAGCGGCGCCCATGTTCGCCTGGGACGCGCTGATCTGCACCTCGCCCAGCGTGCGCGAGAACCTGCAGGCGATGTTCGGCGAATGGGGTCAGCACCTCGCCGAGCGGACGGGCGGCCATCCGCCGCCCCATCCGGCCTTGCCCGTCGTGCCGCTGGGCGTCGACGCCGCCGCCTTCGCCGCGCACGCCGACCGGCCCGACGCCCGGGCGCGCGCCCGGGCCCGCTACGGGCTCTCGGAAGCCGATGTGCTGGTGCTGTGGGTGGGTCGGCTATCGTACTACGAGAAGGCCTTCCCACAGCCGATGTTCAAGGCGCTGCAGCACGCGCGCGCCACGACCGGAACCCGGGTGGCGTTCGCCATGGCCGGCTGGTTTCCGGGCGAGGGCGACCGGGCCCACTACGAGCAGGCCGCCCGCGCCCACGCGCCCGACGTCGACGTGCGGTTCGAGGACGGGAACGACCGGACGATGCTCGACGACCTCTGGGCGGGGGCCGACATCTTCCTGTCGCTGGTCGACAACATCCAGGAGACGTTCGGCATCACGCCGCTGGAGGCCATGGCCGCTGGGCTCCCGGTCGTGGCGAGCGACTGGGACGGCTACCGCTTCACCGTTCGCGACGGGATCGAGGGCTTCCTCGTCCCGACATTGCTCGGTCCCGCCGGCGGCGGCCTGGGCGCCTCGCTGGTCGAGCGGCATACGCTCGACCATTCGTCCTACCAGTCCTACGTCGGCGCGGTGGCGCAGCACACGGCGGCGCATGTGGGGCGCGCCGCGCAGGCGCTCGTGGAGCTGATCCGAAATCCGGACCTGCGGCGGCGCATGGGCGCGGCAGGGCGCGCGCGAGTGGCCGAGGCGTTCGACTGGCCCGTGGTGGCCCGGCAGGTTCACGACCTGACGGACGAACTGGCGCAGGTGCGCGCCGCGTCCGCCGACCCTGCGCCGGGCCGGCCGGCCGACCCCGTCAAGGGCGACCCTTTCCGCGCCTTCGCGGGCTTTGCGAGCCATCGACTGACGCTGGACACCCGCCTGATCGCCGTGGAGGGCGCCACCTCGGACGGAGTGCGCGGAGCCGGGGCAGTGGCCCTGGACGGGGCGTTTCCGGCCTTCCGCGCGCCCCCGGAACTGTGCGCCCGGGTGTTCGATGTGCTGGCGAACGCCGGCGGCGCAACCGTCCGCGAAATCCTGGAGGCCTTCCCGGCTCCTCAGCGCCGCGCCGTGGAGCTGGGGCTCGCGTGGATGGCCAAGATGGGCTTCGTCGACTGGCTGCCGTGACGGGCTCTAATCAAGGAGTTGAGCGCGTCCTGATCGCAAAACCGGTTTCCAATTCTGCGGAACGCCCTAGGCGGCGAGAAGCTCGTCCAGCCTGCGGATGTCGACGACCTCGGACGCGACCCCGCCGTCCATCCGCATGACCTTGTTGCAGTAGAGCTTGAGCAGCGGCGCCTCGTGCGTCGCCAGCACCAGGATGCCCGCGCGTTCGACCAGCTTCAGCAGGCGCTTGTGGGCGAGCTTCTGGAAGTCCTGGTCGCCGACCGCGATCCACTCGTCCATCAGCAGCACGTCGGCTTCCACGGCCGTGGCGGCGGCGAAGGCGAGGCGGCCCTGCATGCCGGCGGAATAGGTCTTCACCGGCATGGCTAGGAACGGCCCGAGCCCGGTGAATTCCGCGATCTCGTCCATCCGCTCGTCGATCTCGCGGGCGGAGAGCCCGGCGATCCGGCCGCGGAGGCGGATGTTCTCATAGCCCGTGGCGGAGGCGTCGATGCCGAGGCCGAGGTCGAGCAGCGCGGCGATGCGGCCCTGCACCTCGATCGTACCCTCGTCCGGTTCGTAGGCGCCCGACAGCGCCCGGAGCAGGGTGGTCTTGCCCGACCCGTTATGTCCGATCAGGCCGAGGCGGTCGCCGGCCTTGAGCTGCAGATTCACGTGGCTCAGCGCGGTCACGTCGGTGACGCCGGCGTGCTTTCCAAGCACCCCTCCCACCGAGACGGCGCGCGCCAGAGCTTTCTTCAGCGACTTGGCGTCGGCCCCGTAGACCGGGAAGCGGATCGTGAGGTCCGTGCAGGTGATGGAGGCCGTGGTCATAGGTAGTGGACGATCCGGCGGCGGGTGCGCGCGAAGACGGTGAAGGTGAAAGTCCAGCCCAGCGCCGCCATCAGGCCGAGCACGATATAGGTCAGGGGCGCCACCGACTCGCCCAGCAGGGGCGCGCGCACGGCTTGGAGCAGGTGATAGAAGGGGTTCCAGTCCAGGAAGACCTGGTGCTTGCCGAAGCGGTCGGGCTGCCAGAACACCGGCGTCATGAACATGGCGAACTGCATGACGGACATCACGATCGGCGGGATGTCTCGGAAGCGGGCCGAGGCGATGCCCGCGAGCATCGACATCCAGCTCGCGTTCAGCAGCATCAGCGCGATCCCGACCACCGCGAGCAGCGGGTGGGCTTCGCGCCAGGTCCCGTAGAACACCAGCATCCCGACCACGATCACCAGGTGGTGCCCCAGGTTGATTAGGTTCCGGAACATCGTCCGCCACACAAAGGTGAACATCGGCAGGCTGGTCTGCGACAGCATCCCTGCGGCCTGGACGAAGGTCTCGCACCCCTCGTTCACCGTTCCCGTGACCACGCCGAAGAACACGATGCCCAGCGCCACATAGGGCAGGAACTGGTGGAGGGGCAGGTTGAAGAGGCTGGCGTAGAGCACGCCGATCCCCAGCACCATTAGGCCCATCGAGAGGGTGATCCAGAACGGGCCGAGGATGGAGCCGCGATAGCGCGACCCCACGTCGTGGGTCGCCAGCGACCAGGCCAAGCCGAATCGCTGGAAGGAGTTCGTCAGGTCCCGGAGCGCCATCTGGAACTGGAACAGCGCGCCGCGCCGTCCGGTCCGCAGCATGTGGGTGGCGGTGTCCATGGCCTCTCCCGGCAGAAGGCGTGCGAGGTATCAGTCGGGGTATCCGCGCGCAAGGATGGCGCCGGACGCGCTTTGATTGTTCCCGGCCTTCCATGCTAGCCGGGGCCGTGGCCCGACGCGCGACCGCTTCTTCAATCGAACGCCCCGCCCGCGCGGCGACGGGCGCGCCCGCGGTGTCGCTCGAAGGCGCCGGTGTCTGGCTTGTGGTGCCCTGCTATCGGGTCAAGTCCCACATCCTGCGCGTGATCCGCCGCACCCCGGCCTGGTTCGAGGGCATCGTCTGCGTCGACGACGCCTGCCCCGACGGCTCCGGCGACTTCATCGAGGCGGAGTGCGCCGATCCCCGCGTCGTGGTCGTCAGGCTGCCGAAGAACCAGGGCGTCGGCGGCGCCACGCTGGCCGGCTACGCCGAGGCCGCCCGTCGCGGCGCGCGCGTCATGGTCAAGGTCGACGGCGATGACCAGATGGATCTCGGCTACGCCGCCCAGCTGGTGGCCCCGATTCTCCTGGGCGAGGCCGACTACGCCAAGGGCAACCGCTTCACCTCGATCAGCCACCTGACCACCATGCCGACCGTACGGGTGCTGGGGAACGCCATGCTGAGCTTCCTGGCGAAGCTCTCGACCGGCTACTGGAACATCTTCGACCCGACCAACGGCTACACCGCCATCGAGGCCAACGTGGCGCGGCTGGTGATGGAGAAGCGGGTGTCGCGCCGGTTCTTCTTCGAAACCGACCTGCTCTATCACCTCGGGACCCTGCGGGCGGTGGTGCGGGACGTGCCGATGCCGGCGCGCTACGCCGACGAGGTGTCGAACATCCGGATCGGCGCGATCGTCGGGCCGTTCGCCCTGAAGCACGCGCGTAACTTCGCCCAGCGGGTGGTCGGCCAGTATTTCGTCCGCGACTTCAACGCGGCCAGCCTGGAGCTGATGTTCGGGGCGTTCTTCTCGCTGTTCGGCGTCGCCTACGCCCTGAGCTACCTGGCGAGCCGGGTGCCGGGCCAGGCGGCCTCGCCCGGCATCGTCATGCTGGCGGCCCTGCCGGTGATCCTCGGCGTGCAGTTCCTGCTTCAGGCGATGAACTTCGACGTGCTGAACGTGCCCAGCCGCCCGATCCATCCCTACTTGGCCGTCCTGCGCGAGCTGGAGAGCGAGGAGGCCGACGCGTGAGCCCGAAGGACGTCGCCCTCTGCAGCGTCTTCGCCGTGGCGCTGCCGCTGGGCCAGATGCTGTTCAAGTGGGGGGCGGTCTACGACGGACGGCTCTCCGGCCCCTTCCTCGCCCGGGTGATCGTCAACTACCCGCTGCTGGGGGCCTTCGCCTGGTACGGGCTGACGGCGCTGCTGTGGTTCTACGTCCTGACGCGCGTGCCGCTGTCCCTGGCCTACGCCTTCTCGTTGGTAGGCTCGTGCCTGGTTCCGCTCGCCGGATGGCTGGTGTTCAAGGAGCAGGGGTCCTGGACCATGGTCGCCGGCTACGCCCTGATGGTCGCCGGCCTGCTTCTGATCGTGCGCCCGGCGTGAGCGTTCGCGGCTTGTCCTCCGGCGCGGCCGCCCGCTGGGCCTTCCGGCTCGTCCTGCTGGGCGGCCTCGCCGCCATGTTGTGGCTGAACCTGCCGGGGCACCTCACCGTCGACTCGGTGCTGGCGCTGCATGAGGGGCGGTTCGGGGTCCGCACGACCTGGAACCCGGCCATCTTCGGCTGGCTGCTGGGAGTCTTCGACGGTCTTCATCGCGGCACGGCGCTGGCGGTCGCGGCGAGCGGCCTGCTGATCTTCGGAAGCTGGGCGGTGTTGCCGCGCCTGCGGCCCCAAACGAGCTGGCTGGCGCCGCTGGTCGCCCTGGGCGCCGTCGCCCTGCCGCAGATGCTCATCTATCCGGCGATCGTCTGGAAGGACGTCTGGTTCGCCTACGCGGCCATCGCCGGTTTCGTGGCCCTGGCGGGCGGGCTGGGTAAGGCTGACGCGAGAACCCCGTGGCTCAGCCTCGCGCTGGCCGCGCTGCTGTTCGCCGTCGCGGGCCTGCTCCGCCAGAATGGCCTGATCCTCGTGCTCCCGGCGGCCCTGGCGGTCGCCTGGGGACTCTCGGGGCGCGGCTGGCTCAGGAGTTCCGGCCTCGCGGTCGGCTGGATGGTGGCTGTCGCCGCCCTCACGCTGCTGCTCAGCGCCACCGCCAAGCCGCAGGGCGCCGGCGCGCCCGACGGCGCCGGCGAGAAGGGGCTGCGCCTGCTGGCGACCTACGACCTGGCCGCGGCCGCGGCGCTGCAGCCGGGCCGCCCGACGCCGCGAATCGACGCCGTGGCGCCCGACGTCGGCGATTATCTGCGGGCCAACGCCCAGCGGCTCTATTCGCCCGAGCGGGTCGACGTCCTGACCGCGGACCGAACCCTGGCCCTCGGCCTCAAGCGCGTGCCGCGGCAGGTGATCCGTGCGGAGTGGCTGGACCTGATCCGCAGCGATCCCGGGCTCTGGCTTCGCGCCCGCGCCCTGGCCTTCCGACAGGTCGCGGCCACGCCGGTGATCGACCGCTGCCTGCCGGTGACGGTCGGTGTCGAGGGGCCGCCCGCGACCCTGAAGGCCCTGGAGATGACCGCGCGGCGGACCGCCGAGGATGGCCGGCTCTACAACTACGTCACCTGGTTCCTCGACACGCCCGCGATGTCCCACGTCGCCTACGCGGGCCTGGCGTTCGCGCTGCTGGGGTTCCTGCTGGTCCGGCGCGATCCGGCGGATCTCGGCATTGCGGCCATGCTGGGCGGCGCGCTGGCGTTTGCGGCCAGCTTCTTCGCCATCTCGATCGCCTGCGACTACCGGTACCTGTACATCCTCGACGTCGCCGCCCTCACGGGGCTTGCCTACGTGGCCCTCGACCCGCGCCTCACTCGTCGGACAGCGCGGCGTCCAGTTCGAGGTTGACCTGGGCGAGCACGGCCTGGGCGGTGTCGAGCCGCTGCAGGTCGGCGCGCCATCCGTCCTCCAGGATCTGCCGCTGGCGCGCCATCTCCTCGCGCAGCTCGACCTGGAAGGCTTCGGCCGCGGTAAGCTTTTCGCGCAGGTCGAGCGCCTCGGCCCGGGCCGAGGCGAGGTCGCGGACGAGCCCCAGCGGCTCGATCTCGGCGGCGCGGGCCGCCAGCGCCGCGGCGGCTTCGTCAAGGGCGGATGGATCGGGATCAACGCCGGCCGCGCGGGCGGCGAACCAGCCATGCACCCGTTCGGCGATCTCGCCGGCCCAGCCCAGCCCAGCCAGACGGTCGTCGCCCGCGTTGTGGCGCAGCTCCGGCGTCAGGAACCGGTCGATCTCCTTGCCCGCGGCGGCGGTCAGGGCCGGAAGGGGCGCGCCGTGCGCGGCCTCGATCCGCGCCACCTCGGCCCGCCAGTCCGACAGCAGCGCGTCGTAGCCGACGAACGCCCGCGGCAGGTCGCGGGTGTAGGCCTCGGCCGCCAGCATGTAGGCGCTCCAGACCAGCACCGACTTCTGCTCGGCGAACCGGTCGCGGCGCTTGAGCGAGCCGGCGACGGCCAGGGGATGGCGGACGGGAATGACGCACCGCGCGCCCACGCCTCGCTCGGCGAGCACCGTACGCCAGAAGGGCAGCAGCACCGTCGCGCGCGGATCCTTGATCAGCGGCCACGCGGCGTCCGGGAACTCCTCGTCGAACAGGGCGAGCGCGCGGTCCAGCCAGCCCCTTTCCTCCTCGGCGGGGAGGGGGTGGAACGGGAAGGCGAAGGGATCGTCCCAGGCCGAGCCGGCGGCGCGCAGGCGCTCGTCGTTGAAGATCGCGATCTTCCAGGGCTCGAAGTAGCCCTTCTGGTTGTGCTCGTCGCCGGGCATGACGTTGGCCGGCAGTTCGGCGCCGGCCAGGGCCAGGAGCTGGGTCACGGCCGAGGTGCCCGAGCGGTGCATGCCCAGCACGAGATAGGCCGTGCGGGCGGACGGGCGGGCGGTCCGGCCGGTTCGGGCCGTCGCGGGCGCGGACTTCGGTTTGCGGCTCATCTGAGCTCCGGGTGGTACGGGCGCTCGCCCCTCGCCGCAAGCGGTTGATCGTAGGGGGCAACTGTTGCACACCAGCCGCCGGCGCCCCGCAGGAACTTCGAAACGCCATGCCGGCCAGGGCCACAGGCCAATCCGAATACGATCCGAACGAGGCGGGCCGCATCATCTCGGCGGCGTTCGATGCCGACTTCTACCGGACGACCTACGATGACGTGCCGGCGGACCTGAGCCCGCTGTGGCACTATCGCATGCAGGGCTGGCGCGAGGGGCGCGATCCCGCGCCTTGGTTCTCGGGCGAGGCCTACCTGACCGACAACCCCGACCTGGCGCGGGCGGGTGAAGAGCCGTTCCGCCACTTCCTGCTCCGTGGGGCCTACGAGGGCCGGACGGTCAGGCCGTCCAGGCACGCGGCGGCGTTCCTTGGCCGGCGCGACTGGGGCGAGACCTGGAGCTTCGAAGCCTTCGGCGCCGCGCCGTCCGCGGGCGCCGCGGCGCCGGTGGCGCGCCCCCCGGCCATGCCGCTGGATGACCAGGTCGCGCTGGTGGCGGGCGAGTTCGACGCGGCGTTCTACTGCGCCGTGAACCCGGATGTGGCGGCGGCCGGGATGGACCCGCTGCGGCACTTCCTGGTCACCGGATGGCTGGAAGGCCGCGATCCGACGGCGCGGTTCTCGGTCCGCGACTATCTCGATCTGCATCCGGACGTGGCCGCCGCCGGCCTGAACCCGTTCGTCCACTATGTGATGGCCGGCCGCGAGGAAGGCCGCGCGGCTAAGAACGATCTCGGCTTCCGCTATGACATCCTGGCGCGGCTGCAGCCGGTGGAGGCGCGGATCGCCAGCGCGGTCCAGGCCTCGGCGAAGGTGCGGACCGATCCACCCGAGCTGCTGTCGGCCGCGCTGGGAAAGCCGCGGCGGCTGCATCTGACGTTGAGCCATGACGACTACGTGGCGCACTTCGGCGGGCTTCAGCTTTGCCTCCGCCGCGAGAGCCAGGCCGTCGCCGCGATGGGCGCGGACCATCTGCACCTGTTTCCCGCCTCGCCCTGGCCCGTGGTCCGCCGGAGCAGCGAGCCGGGTCCGCTGGGCGTGCTGCTGAACGGCCGGCGCGTGGGAACTTTCACGGCGGCGGCGGTGCAGGTCGCCTTGTCGGGAGCGCTGCCCCGGGGCGCGCGGCGCAGTTTCGCGATCCACAGCCTGCTCGGTCACTGCCCGGAGGAGACCGCCGACATCCTGGCCGCCGGCGGGATGTCGCAGGGCTTCTTCTGGCTGCACGACTTCGCCAGCGTCTGCGCGGGCTTCCACCTGCTGCGGAACGACGTCGAGGATTGCGCGGCGCCGCCGCCGGACAGCGCCGCCTGCTCGGTGTGCGCCTATGGCGTGGAGCGTGCGCGGCATACCGAGAGCCATCGTCGGCTGTTCGAGCGTCTCGCGATCACGGTGGTCGCCCCCTCGCAGACCACCCTGGAGTTCTGGCGCGCCGCCAGTGACCTGCCGGCCCGGGCGACCCGGGTCCTGCCGCACGCGACGCTTCGGCAGCGGGCGCCGGCGGCGACGGTCCCCGGTGACCGGCCGTTCCGTGTGGCCTTCGTCGGCATGCCCGCGCCGCTGAAGGGCTGGCCGGTGTTCCGCGAGCTCGCCCAGGCCTTCGCGGGCGATCCCCGCTACGAGTTCCACCACCTCGGCGGCCGGTCCGACCCCGCCGCGCCGGCGACGTTCCATCCGGTGGTGGTCACCGCCGAACGCCCGCTCGCCATGCAGCAGGCCGTGGAGGCGCTGGAGGTGGACGCGGCGCTGATCTGGCCGCTCTGCCGGGAGACCTTCTCCTTCACCGCCTACGAGGCCGCCGCTGCGGGCGCGGCGGTCATCACCGGCCCCGACAGTGGCAATGTGGCGGCCTTCGCCGCCGACCCAGGCATTGGGCGCGTGCTCGCCGACGAGGCGGCGCTGACGGCGGCCTTCGCTTCGGGCGATATCCTTGTCCTGTCGCGCAACGCCCGGAAGGCGCGCCTGTACGACCTGGTCTACAGCGACATGAGCGGCGCGCTCGTCGGGGAGGCGACGGCATGAGGAAGCTCCTGGCCGCCGTCGTGCCGCTGCGCCTGCGCGGGCGCTTGCGCCGCCTGCAAGGCGATCACGCCATCGCCGCGCGCGCCTTCGATCCGGCGTTCTATCTGAAGACCTACCCCGACGTGGCGGCCGGCGGCGTGGACCCGCTGGACCACTTCATGTCCTACGGCTGGCGCGAAGGGCGCGATCCCTCGCCAGACTTTTCGGTCGCGGCCTATCTCGACGCCTTCCCCGATGTGGCGGCGTCGGGGGCGAACCCCTTCGTGCATTACCTCACCTCGGGCCGACCCACCGCGGCCCGAGGCGAGTCGCCGTACGGCTTCCGCTTCGACGTGATCGAGCGCCTCAAGCCTGTGGAAGCGCGCATCCGCGGCGATGGCGACCCCGTGGATCCCGACGCGGAGCTGGCGGCGGCCCTCCTGCAGTCGCGCGGCCGACGCGCGCGGCTGCATGTCACCTTCAGCCATGACGACTACACCGCCCATGTCGGCGGCCTGCAGTTCGCCATCGGACGCGAGGCCGCGCGGCAGGCGTCTCTCGGCGGGGACCATCTCCATCTGCATCCGGCCCACCCTTGGCCCGTGGTGCGGACCGCCGACGAGCCGGGCGCCCTCGGCGTGGTCTGGAACGGCCAGTCCGTCGGCGTCTTCCCGCCCGCGGTGATCGCCCGCGTGCTCGGGGATGTGTTCGGGTCGGAAGGCGCCGGGCGCAGCTTCGCCGTCCATAGCCTGCTGGGACACGCGGCCGACGAGACGGCCGACATCCTGGCGGCGGTCGGGCTGAAACGCGGGGTCTTCTGGCTACACGATTTCGCCAGCCTCTGCGCGGGCTTCCACCTCCTGCGGAACGACGTGGAGGACTGCGGCGCGCCGCCGCCGGACAGCGCGGCCTGCGGGATCTGCGTCTACGGGCCGTGGCGAGGCCGGCACCTTTCCGAGCACGCACGTCTGTTCGAACGTCTGAGCCTGACGGTGGCTGCCCCGTCTCAGGCCACCCTCGACCTCTGGACCCGCGCCACGATGTTGCCGGCGCGGGAGACCATCGTGCTGCCCCACGCGACCCTCTCGCCGCGGGAACCCGCCGCGATCGCGCCGTCCGAGCGTCCCCTGCGCGTCGCCTATGTCGGCCTGCCGGTCGCACACAAGGGCTGGCCGGTCTTCACGCGGCTGGCCTCCCGTTTCGCCGATGATGCGCGCTACGAGTTCCACCATCTCGGATCGCGAGGCGACGCCAGCCTGCCGGCCCGCTTCACGCCGGTCAGCGCCGGCGCCGGCGACCCGCTCGCCATGCGCGATGCGCTGGAGGCGGCCGAGATCGACGTGGTCCTGGCTTGGCCGCTGTGCCGCGAGACCTTCTCCTTCGTCGCCTACGAGGCCGTGGCCGCCGGCTGCGCCGTGCTCACCAGCCCCGACAGCGGTAACATACAGGCCTTCGTCGGCGAGACCGGCGCCGGGGCGGTGCTGGACGAATCGGCGCTGATGACGGCCTTCGAGTCGGGTTCGGTCGTCGACCTCGGCCGCGCGCGCCGGCGGCCGATGCTGTACGACCTCGCCTACAGCGCGCTCACCCTCGACCTGCCCGGCGTGGCCACCGCATGAAGATCCTCTGCTATTCCAGCTTCACCTTCTCGTATCTGAACCGCGCCCGGGTGCTGTTCCAGACGCTGCGGCGCCACCACCCCGACTGGGAGCTGGCGGCCCTGATCACCGACCGCCCCCCCGAGGGCTTCGCATTCGACCCGGCGAACGAGCCGTTCGACCGGCTGGTCTGGGCCGAGGACCTGGGCGTCCCGAACTTCAAGAGCTGGCTCTTCAAGCACGACATCGTCGAGATCTGCACGGCGGTGAAGGGGCCCTTCATCCACCAGGCCTGCGGTTGGGGCTTCGACGCGGTCATCTACATGGACCCGGACACCGCGGCCCTCGCATCGCTGGAGCCGCTCGAGCGCTGGCTCGAGGAGTCCGACGTCCTCCTGACGCCGCACCTGATCGACCCCAACGACGATCCGGCGGCGATCCTCGATAACGACCTCTCGGCTTCGAAGACCGGCATCTTCAACCTGGGCTTTGTCGCGATCCGCACCACGGGCGAGGGCGCGCGCTTCGCCAAGTGGTGGAACGACCGGCTGCTCTCATACTGCTACGACGATATTCCGAACGGACTGTTCGTTGACCAGCGCTGGTGCGACCACGTGCCGGCCCTGTTCGATCGCGTGAAGGTGATCCGCGACCCGGGCTACAACGTCGCGAGCTGGAACCTCTCGACCCGCAAGGTGGGCATCGGCAAGGACGGCTCGGTCACCGTCAACGGGGCGCCGCTGCGCTTCTGGCACTTCACCAAGCTGGGCGCGGTGGGCGACGCCATGACCAAGCGCTATGCAGGCCGCAACTATCAGGTCTACGAGATCTGGGCCTGGTACAAGCGACAGATCGCGGCCGCCACCGACGCCTCGATCCCCGAGCGCTGGTGGGCCTACGGGACCTACGACGACGGCGCGCCCATCGCCAAGGCGGACCGCGTGCTCTATCGGGAGCGCGCGGACCTGCAGCAGGCCTTCCCCAACCCCTACGCCTCCGGGCGCGGCAGCTTTCAAGAATGGCTCGAACACGAAGGGGCGTGACGCCCCCGGCCGAGGCGGCGCCAGCCACCGATGCGGCCCTGCTGGACAAGGCGCGGACGGTCGCCACGCGGATGCGCGAGCTCAAGCGCGACTTCGCGGGCGCGCATCGGCTGGCGCACGAGGCCCAGGTTCGTGAGGCCCTGACGCGCAACGAGCTTGCCCTGGCGCTGCATGCGGCTCTGGTCGCGCGTGCGGAGCTCGAGGCGCGGCTGCGCGCCCAGGCGCTGGCGGCGTTCCAGGCCCGGGGCGAGGAACCCCTGCGACGGCGGAACCGGATCAGCCGGCGGGTCGACCGGCTGCTGATGCGGCTTGGGTCGGTGGGCCAGGCGTTCGTCATCGCCCGCAGCGCCGTCTGGAGCGGCACGGGCCGGCCCCTGCACGATTTCCGTCACATGGCCGCCTATGCGCGACGGCGGGCGCGGCCGGACGTGGCCCCGCGCGCGCCCCTGGACCAATCCTGGTACCTGGATACGCACCCTGACGTGGCGCAGGCGCGGGTGGCGCCGCTGGTGCACTACCTCGCCGTGGGTCATGCCGAGGGCCGGTCCCCGAGCCCGCTGTTCGACGAGGCGTGGTACCGGCAGCGGAACGCGGCCGACCTCGCGGCGACGGGGCTGAGCGGCCTGGAGCACTTCGTCCGCGCCGGCGCCGTGCGGGGCGCGAGCCCGCACCCCCTGTTCGACGTCGCGCACTACCTGGCCCAGGCTCCGGCGCTGGCGCCGGGGGACGACCCCTTGTCGCACTACATGCGCGAAGGCGGCGCGCAGGGGCTGAGCCCGCATCCCGCCTTCGACAACGACTACTATGTCGCCCGCGCCGGCGATCTCGCAGGGCGCCCGCCGCTGCTGCACTACCTCGCCGAGGGCTGGCGTCAGGGGCTCTCGCCCCATCCCCTGTTCGATACGGCCTGGTATCTGCAGCAGGACCCGGCGCTGGCGGCCTCGGGCGTCGAGCCGTTCGGCCATTTCCTCGCCGTCGGCGGCTTCGAGGGACGCGATCCCAGTCCATGGTTCAGCACCGAACACTACCGGGCAGCTCGCGGCGAAGCGCTGGCGCCCGGGACCAATCCCCTGGTCGACTACCTGCAGGGCGGCGCCTGGGCCGTGGCCGAGGCGCGGCCGGGCTTTCCGACGGTGGCTTACCTGGCGTCGCGCCCGGACGTGGCGCGGTCAGGTGTCACGCCGCTGGAACACTGGGCGCGTCGGCAGGGGCGCTGAACGCGTCCTCCAGACCGGCGTCCGCCAGCTGGCGGCGGACCTCGTCGTAGTATTCCGGCACGTAGTGGAAGGGGCTGAGCCCCCAGCGGTGCTCCGTCTCGGCGAGGCGGAAGGCGCTCGCGTCGATCACCGTAGTCGGCGGCATCAGGCCGAGGAACGCCGCCTCCTGGCGCTCCAGCAGGGCGTTGTAGTCGGCGATCTGCACCGGGTCCCCGCCCAGGATTTCGACGCCCGTGATGGGATGAATGCGGCCGGCCGCATCGCGGTGCTCGGTCGCCCATCGCGCGGAGTGGAGGATTAATTGGGCGTCGGCGAGGGGCGTCGAGCGGACAAGGGCCGCGAACTCGCCCGCCGCCGCCGTCCAGAGCCGCTCGCACGCCGCCGAGAGCCGCGGGACCACGCGATGGAAGCCCAGAGACGGGTGCGACGGATACCCGCTGCGGATCAGCTCGCCGCTTCGGGTCGCGATGGCCCCGCCCACCGACACCAGGTCGAAGCGGTCGTCGATGAAGTCGAAGATGACGTGCGTTGGCCGAAAGGCCAGCAGGCGGGTGAGCGCCGTCTTGCGCAGGTCGGCGACGAGCGCGTTGTGCTCATGCTGATGAAGGTCGCCCGGCAGTCCGTCGACCGGCGAGAATCCCGCCACCGGCTCGGACATCAGGCTGGGGAAGCTCGTCCGACAGATGTAGAGCAGCCGCTCGGCGCCGCCGCCACGGATTGGCCACAGGTCGCGAGTAATGCAGCTGCCGAGAATCGCGATCCGCGACATCAGCGCTCCTGGCGTATGCGTGTCTGGTCTGCGATCTCTAGCACGCTTGGGGGCCTTGGGTTGCGGCATTGACATGATCAAAGCCCCTGCGCATCTACCCGCGCTCTCGGCACATAGGGCTCGCCCATAGCGAGAACGTCTTATTTCGCGGCGGCGTTCACCATTTTCGCCCCGGATTGGTGTATCAGGCCGACAAGGTCTGCAGGGACGGCTTAGGCAACATGAAATTCCTGACGTTCCTCTCGAACCTGCCCGACAACATGCTGGGGCGGGCGCTTCGGGAGGGCTACAAGCCGGCGGCCGTCGCGTTCGCCTTCAGCCTCGTGTCGAACCTGCTCTACATGGCCCTGCCGCTCTACACCTATCAGGTGTACGGCCGCGTGATGGTCAGCCAGAGCCAGTCGACGCTGCTGATGCTGACGCTGGTGACCCTCTTCGTCTTCGCCATCTCGAGCGTGATCGACGACTTCCGGGCGCGGATCCTCATCAACTATGGCGTGGTGCTGGACCAGCGGCTGTCAGGCCGTGTCTTCACCAGCCTGTTCGACGCCGCAGTGCGCGGCGAGCCCGGCGCGCGGGCGCAGGCGCTGCGCGACCTGGACCAGTTCCGCCAGTCCCTGACCGGCATCGCCGCGGCGGCGTTCTTCGACGTACCGTGGATTCCGGTCTTCCTGGTCACGCTGTTCATCATCGACCCTCTGGTCGGCGCCGTAACGCTGGCCGGGGCCTGCCTGCTGGTGGGGCTCGCCATCGCCTCGACCCGGGCCACTCAGTCCGCCCTGAGGGACGCCAATGAGGCCGCGCTGAAGAGCTACGGCTTTACCGACGCGGCCCTGCGGAACGGCGAAGTCGTGCGGGCGATGGGCATGTTGCCCACGCTCGGCAAGGCCTGGGCGCATTATCGCCGCATCACCATCGAGCGCGGCGCGGCCGCGGCCGAAGCCTCGAACATGTACACCGACATCATCAAGGCGGTGCGCATGGGCATGCAGGTGCTGATCGTGGCGATCGGCGCCTACCTGATCCTGAAGGGCAAGATCCACTCGGGCATGCTGTTCGCGAACATGATCCTCGCCAGCCGCGCGCTGCAGCCGATCGAGAAGATCGTCGGATCGTGGGAGCCGCTGAACAATATGGTCCGGGCCTACGAGCGCCTGAACAAGCTGCTCTCCGCCACCGAGCCGCCGTCGTCGGTGACGGCGCTTCCCCGTCCGCTGGGCAAGCTCTCGGTGGAAGGGGTCAATTTCGCGCCTCCGGGCGCCCAGAAGCTGGTGCTCACGGGGATCAACTTCGCGGTCGAGCCCAGCGAGGTGCTGGGCGTGATCGGACCCTCCGGGGCGGGCAAGTCCACCCTGGCCCGCCTGCTGGTGGGGATCTGGAAGCCCATGAACGGCGTCGTCCGCCTGGATGGCGCCGACGTGTTCACCTGGGACCGGGCCGACTTCGGCCGCTACGTCGGCTACCTCCCGCAGGACACCGAACTCTTCGCGGGGACGGTGCGCAACAACATCGCCCGGTTCCGCGAAGGCGTGACCGACGAGGAGGTCGTGGCGGCGGCCAAGCTGGCGGGCGTGCATGACCTGATCCTGCGGATGCCCAAGGGCTACGACACCGACGTGGGCGAGGGCGGAGTCGTCCTCTCCGCCGGCCAGCGCCAGCGCGTGGGCCTCGCGCGCACCCTGCTCGGCAATCCGGCCTTCGTGGTGCTCGACGAGCCGAACGCCAACCTGGACGCCGAGGGCGAGGACGCCCTCATGCGCGCCATCGACGCGATGAAGGCCAACGGGGCCACTGTGGTCATCATCTCGCACAAGCCCGGCGTGTTCCGGGCCGCGGACAAGATGCTGGTCCTGCGCGACGGCCGCGTCGAACTGTTCGGCCCGCGCGACCAGGTGATGGCGCGCCTCGTGAAGCCGGCCCAGCCGCCGGCGCAGACACAGCCTCAGGTTCAGGCTCAGGATCAGGCCGCGCAGGAAGTCCGCGCGGTGGAGGGCGGTCGATGAAACTGGACCTGGGTCCCGCCCGCACCAACTACGTCGCCCCGACCTTCGGCGGCGACGACCGCGCACCGCTGCCGCCCGAGCTCGAGCATCGGCTGCGGCGTCCCATGGTGGTGGGCGCGGGCGTCATCGGCGCCTGCGTGGTGGGTCTGGGCCTCTGGGCCTCGGTGACTCCGATCGCCACCGGCATCACCGCCCAGGCCGAAGTGCGGGCCGATTCCATGCGCAAGACCCTGCGCCACCGCGAAGTCGGGATCGTGAAGTCGATCCTGGTCAAGGAAGGGCAGTTCGTCCGCGCCCAGCAGCCGCTGCTGCTGTTCAACGACGTCGAGGCCAAGGCGGCCGTCGACGTGATGCAGAACCAGTACGACACCCTGCTGGCCCAGAATGCCCGGTTCACGGCCGAGGCCATGGGGCGCACCTCGCTGGAGTTACCGGCCGAGCTCACCGCGCGCATGGCCGAGCCGGGCGTGGCGGCGATCGTCCGCGACCAGCAGTTCCTGTTCACGACCCGCCAGCAGCTGTTCCAGAGCCAGGCCGCGGTCCTGATGCAGCGCGTCGAGCAGCAGCAGAGCCAGGTCCAGGGCCTGCAGGCCCAGCTCGACTCGGTCAACGAGCAGGTTCGCCTGACCAAGGAAGAGCTGGACGGCTACCGCAAGCTGAACGAACAGGGCTTCGCGCCGAAGACCCTGATCCTGCGCTACGAGCGCACGCTCGCCGACCTGGGCGGTCGCAAAGGGCAGCTCCTCGCCGAGGTGGCGCGCATCCGTCAGCAGATGGGCGAAACCCGACTCCAGCTCGCCTCGCTGCGCGACGAACGCGAGAGCCAGGCCGCCGAGGGGCTGCGCGACAGCCAGACCAAGCTGTCCGACGTGATTCCGCGACTCACCACCGCCCGCCAGACCCTGGCCGCCACGGTCGTTCGCGCGCCGGTCGACGGCTATGTCTTCAACCTGACCCAGTTCACCATCGGCGGCGTCGTCGGGGCGGGCGAGGTGATGATGGACGTGGTGCCTTCGGGCACCCCGCTGACGCTCACGGCGATGATCAAGCCCGAGGACGTGGACTCGGTCCACGAGGGCATGAAGGCCAAGATCCGGCTGACGGGCCTGAACCAGCGGTTCAACGAGGCGCTCGACGCCACCGTCTCGGTCGTTTCGAAGGACCGGATCGTCAACGAGAAGTCGGGCGTGGCCTCCTATCGCGTCGATCTCAAGATCGCGCCGACCGAGCTCAAGAAGCTCAAGAAGGGCGTGCAGCTGACCCCCGGCATGCCGGCCAACGCGCTCATCGTGACGGGCGAGCGGTCGGTCATGGGCTTCCTGATTTCCCCCATCACCGAGACCCTCGAAGACGCCTTCCGCGAGGAGTAGAGGCGCCTTTGCAACACCCCGGAGTGCACTGTTCCAGCGGGCTTTTTGGTGTTGCCTAATTGGCGGGGTTCCGATACGTCTCCCCTTGGGCTCGTCTAACCTGCGCCGCAGCCATGCTATGGCGCTTGGGGTAATGGACCGCTGGGACGCTCCATCGGGGATGGAGGTCAAGCGTGCCAGGGGTCCGTGTGACACAGACTGGAGAGATCTATGGCGAACTACATTTTTGAGACCATCACGGACGCGCAAGCCGCGGCGTTCCTGTCGACCGACAGCCTCATCTTCACCACCGCTGGTGAGACGGCTTCGCGCACGACGATCCGGTTCAACCCGGCGACGCCGACCTCGGATGCGACCGTGACGGTCATCTCGGGCCTGACCGGCAAGACCGTGACCTTCCCGGCCACGTTCCTCGACGAAACCCCGATCTTCCCCGACGGTTCCCGTGACCTTCCCGGCCACGTTCCTCGACGAAACCCCGATCTTCCCCGACGGTTCGGTCCTCGCGATCGGCACCGCCGGCGCTGACACCGACGCTGGCGGTTCGGGCGGCGACGCCCTGTACGGCAACTCGGGCGACGACTCGCTGAACGGCGGCGGCGGCGCTGACCTGCTGCAGGGCAACTCGGGCGCTGACTCGATCCTCGGCGGTTCGGGCAACGACACCATCTACGGTGGTCAGAGCAACGACTCGATCAACGTCGAAGCCGGCAACAACTTCGCCCAGGGCAACCTCGGCGACGACACCATCGGCGCCACCGGCGCTGGTGCGTCGACCCTGCTGGGTGGCCAAGGCAACGACTCGATCAGCGGCGCCACCGGCGCTGACTTCCTGAACGGCAACCTCGGCAACGACAACATCGCGGGCGGCGCCGGCAACGACGTCATCCTCGGTGAAGGCGGCGACGACACGCTCGACTCCGCGGCCGTGGACGGTCAGACCGTCAGCCTCGACGGCGGCACGGGCAACGACTCGATCAACTCGGACGGCGCCAGCGCGTCGATCGTCGGTGGCGACGGCAACGACTCCATCGCGGTCGTGGTCGGCGGCGCGACGGTTGCGGGTCGTACGGGCATCATCTCCGGCAACGCCGGCAATGACACCATCGACACCGACAACGACGGCAAGGACACCATCCTCGGCGGCCAGGGCAACGACTCGATCGTGTCCGACGGCGGCGGCGGCGACCTGCTGAACGGCAACCTCGGCAACGACTACATCACCGCGGGCGCCGGCAACGACAACATCCTCGGTGAAGACGGCTCCGACACCCTCGATGCGGCCGCCGGCAACGACACCGTCAGCGGTGGCGCGGGTGGCGACAGCATCACCAACGGCGCCGGCAACGACAACGTGTCGGGCGGCGACGGTTCGGACACCATCACGAACGCCGGTGGCGGCAACGACGTCATCGACGCCGGTGCTGGCAACGATATCGTGACCGGTGGCGCTCACAACGACAGCATCACCCTCGGCGACGGCGACGACTCCGCCACCGGCGGCGCGCTGAACGACGTGATCTCGGCCGGTGCGGGTGACGACACCGTCGACGGCGAAGCCGGCGACGACAACATCACCGGCGGCGAAGGCGCTGACACCATCGAGGGCGGCACCGAGAACGACACCATCGACGCCGGCGGCGGCGATGACAGCGTCCTGGGTGAAGCCGGCGACGACACCGTCAACGGTGGCGACGGCAACGACGCCATCACCGGCGGCACGGGTGAAGATTACCTCCGCGGCGGCAACGGCAACGACACCTTCAACTTCGCCTCCGGCGACTCGGGTGTTACGGCCGGTACGCTCGACCAAGTCCTCGACTGGCAGTCGGGCGACGTTCTGGACTTCGGCGGTGCTGCCGCCACCGAAGGCAGCAACTACCTCGAGCTGTCGGCCAGCAGCTACGCCCAGGCGGTGACGCTGGCCAACTCGCAGATCGCGGGTGGCGTCGTCGACTACGTGGTGATCCAGGTCGGCTCCGACGTGGTGGTGTTCTGCGACACCGCCGGTAACGATGGCTCGGCGGAAGACGCCGTGGTCCTCGTCGGCCGCACCCTCGCCGACATCGGCGCGGGCAACATCGGCTAAGACGCCACACGGACTACAGGTTAAGGGCCGCCCTCCGGGGCGGCCCTTCGGCTAAGACGCCACACGGACTACAGGTTAAGGGCCGCCCTCCGGGGCGGCCCTTTTCTTTTGCGCGGGGGTTTGGCCTCACGCTAAGAGCCGGGCTCCATGTCGAACGCGGCGATCTACCTTCACCCCAACGGCTTTGACACCTCGGGCAAGGCCCTGCTGGGCCGGCACTCGGCGGGCGAAAGCTTCCTGCGCGGCTTCATCCGCCACGCCGACGTCGACCGTTTCCACTTCTGGAACGTCGCCGGCCGCCCCCAGCCCGAACTGGACGCCCTGGTCGGACGCATCGAGACGCCGTCCCGGCCCGTTCACTGGATTCCCCAGACCGCCCGCGGCCAGATCGCCGACGCCGGCGTGCTGAATGTGCCGTCGCCGGCCATCGACGCCGAAGCCTGGCTCCGCCGGCCGTTCGGGTCGCGCAAGTACGCGCTTTGCGGGATCACCCACACCACGGCCACGGCCCGGGTGATGCAGATCCTCGCCAACCTGCTGGTCGCGCCGGTCGAGGACTACGACGCCCTGATCTGCACCTCCACGGCCGTCCGCCAGGCGGTCGAGACCCAACTCGACATGCTCCGCGACTACATGGGCCAGGAATACGGTCCCCGGCGGCGCGGCGAACCGCAGCGCACGACCATTCCCCTGGGCGTGAACGCCGCCGACTTCGCGCCGTCGGCCGAGGCCCGCGCCGCTTGGCGGACGCGCCTTGGCATCCCGGACGACGCGGTCGTGGCCCTATACGTCGGTCGGTTCAGCATCAAGACCAAGATGAACCCGGCGCTGATGGCGATGGCGCTGGAGCGCGCGGCCCGGCGGACCGATAAGCCCATCTACTGGATCGGCTCGGGCTGGACCGAGCCCGAGGCCACCGCCGAGCAGCTCCACGCCGACATCCGCGCTCTGTGCCCGACCGTCCATTACATCCACATCGATGGCCGCCCCGCCGACGTCCGCTTCTCGATCTGGTCGGCGGCCGACTTCTTCATAAGCTTCCCGGACAACATCCAGGAGACCTTCGGCCTCACGCCCATTGAGGCGATGGCGGCCGGCCTGCCGTGCGTCGTGACCGACTGGAACGGCTACAAGGACACCGTCCGCCACGGCCTGGACGGGTTCCGCATCCCCACCGTCGCGCCGCGTCCGACCTATGGCGGCGACATCGCCTACTGGTTCGCCAACGAATGGATGAACTACGACAACTATGTCGCGGTGACGGCCCAGAACGTTGCCGTCGACCTGGCCGAGGCCGAGGCCGCCATCCTCCGCCTCGTCGAGGACTCCGATCTGCGCCGGACCCTCGGCGCCCAGGCCCTGGCGCAAGCGCGGGCCGTCTTCGACTGGTCGGCGATCATTCCCCAGTACCAGGCGCTGTGGGCGGAGCAGAGCGCGCGGCGCAAGGCCGCCGCCCCCGACAGGACGCCCACCGACAATCCCACGCGGCCCGACCCCTACACGCTGTTCGCGGGCTATCCGACGCGCCATCTCCAGCCGTCGGACCTGATCTGTCCGTTGCCCGGCGTGGACTGGGCATGGGCCGAGGCCCGCCTCGGGGGGCCGCTCGCCACCTATAGCCGCTTCAACCGGCCGACCCCCGCCGAACTGGCACAGGTCTTCGCGCACGTCGCCGAACACGGGCCGACGCCCGTCGCCCGGCTTCTGGAGCTGCTTCCCTCAGGCCGCCGCAACTACATGGAACGGGCTTTGATCTGGATGGCCCGCCACGACGTCGTGGCGATCGCCAAGGGCGGCTGACCCGTCCTGCCCGACCGAGGCTGCCACCGGCGGCCGTTCGCTGCAGGGCACCAGACAGCACAAAGCCGGACGATGGTGTCTGACGACCCATCGCCCGGCCAATGCGACACAGCCATGGAGAGCAAGGCTGACACCTTGACCCTAGATCAAAGCTTCACCGGCAGGAAGGCCGGCTCCGATCACGTCTCGTTCAACTCGGAGGGAACGGTCGGGAGGATCTCGGCCAGGCGCCGCGTGACCCCATCCCAGTCGCCCGAGTGGGGCTGACGGATCAGTCGCGCCGACGGGTACCAGGGCGTCCGGTCACTGGACCAGCTCGTGTACCAGTCGCGGCCGGGGCGCGGCAGCAGGATGATGCTGGGGCGCCCGAGCGCGCCGGCGACGTGGGCCACCGAGGTGTCGACCGTCACGATCTTTTCCAGGTTCATCATCCGGTCCGCCGTCCGGCCGAAGTCGGTGTCGCCCGTGATGCGAGGGTCCAGGTCGGTGAACCCCGCCAAGGCCCGTATCCTCTCGGCCGGCGCCCCCTGGGGCAGGCGCGCCGGGTTCGGATTGCGGGGGCCCCCGTCCAGCATCAGGCCGATCCCCTGCGGAGCCCCAGCTGGCGCCGGCCGGCGCAGGTAGGGCGCCGGTGCGTCGTCCGGCCCGACTCCCAGCCAGCGGGGCACGCTGCCCATCGAGGCCCAAACGTCGTAGCGCAGCCCGTCGAACGTCTGAGGATTGAACACCCGGGGTGCGAGTCCCTGCAGCAGCGGGACCAGCGGCCGGGCCACGGCCAGGCCCACCTCGGCCGCCAGCGAAGAGAGCAGCGGAACGAACCTTGACCAGAGCACCTGGTCGCCCAGGCCCTGCTCGGCGATGACCAGAATCCGCTTTCCCGTCAGCGACTCGCCCCGCCACTCCGGCAAGGGCGCTGTCACCCGCGACAGCAGCGCGTGCCGCGCCTCGAAGTGTTCCCAGCCCTCCGCGTACTGGCCGAGCTGGAGCAAGGTCATGCCCAGGGTGTAGCGCGTGAAGACCTCGGCGGGCCGCAGCACGAGCGCCTCGCGCAGGGCGGCCTCGGCGGCGTCCAGGCGCCCGGTGGCCCGATAGATGACGCCCAGGTTCTGGAGCGCCCGCATGCGGTCGTCGTCCAGCGCCCTTTCGAAGCACGCCTCGGCCTCCTCCAGTCGCCCGTCGGCGTAGTGGGCCGTGCCCTCATCGAACTGCGCGCTCATCCCGCAGAGACCTACCTTCCGACGGCGGCCCCTGTCACGGCTCGGCGAGGCCTACACGCGCACATCGAGCCGGCGGCTGAATGCGACTTTGCCGCCTCGCCAGACGCGATACTCGGCGGTGTAGACGCCCTTTGCCCAGCCGGTCGGCGGACGGCGCTTGCCGACCACCTGCAGGTCCTGGGCGCGCCAGCGGGCGAGGGGCGGGCGCCGCACCTGCGCGAGCACCGTCCCGTCGGCACCCTTCAGGATCAGTTCCGTCTCGTCGCCAGGCAGCAGCGTGATCGCGCGGACGTAGACGATCAGCCAGGGCGAGGCCGGAGTGAATGGCTTCAGCGCCGCGTTCTCCACGTCGAGCATGGAGGGCTGGGCCTCGACGAACCCGGCGTTCAGGACCGCGCCGGACCTGTAGCTGAGCTTCGCCGCCGTCGCGTCGTTCCAGAGGCCCGGCTGTGCGCCGCAGGCCGCCGGGTCGCTCATGTCGGGCGCGAAGGGGTCGACCACCTTGCCGGCGCGCCGCACCTCCATGTGGACATGTGGAAACTCGGTGAGGCCGGAAAGCCCGACCTTCCCGACGGGCTGGCCCGCCGCGACGGTGTCGCCGGGTTTGACGGCCACGCTGCCCCGGGCCATGTGGCAGTAGCTGGTCAGCCAACCGCCTCCGTGATCGATCACCACGGCGTTGCCGCAGCCCTGCGGGTCCTTCGGGTCGAGTGTTCCCTGGCCGAGCACGCGGTCGGGAACGCCGTCGCGGATGCGCAGCACCTTGCCGGGCGCCGCGGCCAGCACCGGCACACCGCGCCGTTGGGCCGCCATGTCGGGAAGTCGGATGTCGGTGCCGGTATGGGTGTCGTAGGTCTTGAGCCCGCAGCGATAGTCGCGCGTGCCCGGGCCCGGATCGCGGTCGACGTGGGATCGCGGAACACCACGATCAGCTTCATGGCGGGGTTGTAGGCGGCGATCCGCTCAAGGCTGTTCGGCCAGTAGGTGTAGATCGGCGTCGCCTCGCCACAAGGGCGGCCCGCCACCTCGGGGAACGCCGCGTGGTAGACGTCATAGTCGGGACAGTTCCAGTCCTGGGTCTCGTCGTCGAAGAAGTGGAGCTCCTTCGTCGTCGGCAGCGCCAGGTCGGGATAGTCCTGGAGATAGTCGAACAGGGCCGTGGTGCCGCCCTTCTGGACGCCGGCGATGATGAAGTTGACGCGGGGCGGGCTAGCCATGGCCTCCCATCCCGCGCCGCGGCGCGTCGTGCAAGGCTTCGGAATCAGCGGGCGAACGGCTAAGACGGCGCAATGCGCGGGGGGACCGCGCCCAGAAGGTTGCGAATGAAGACGGTGATCCTGGCGGGCGGCCTCGGCACGCGCATCTCGGAAGAGAGCCAGTTCAAGCCCAAGCCCATGATCGAGGTCGGCGGCAGGCCGATCCTGTGGCACATCATGCGGCTGTATTCCCACTATGGTTTCAACGACTTCGTCGTTTGCCTCGGCTACCGCGGCTATGTGGTGAAGGAGTATTTCGCCAACTACGTGCTGCACAACGCCGACTTCACGGTCGACCTCGCCAGGGGCGAGATCGAGTACCACGCCCGCAACCACGAGCCCTGGCGCGTGACGCTGGTGGAGACGGGCGAGTCGACGATGACGGGCGGGCGCCTGAAGCGGGTGGCGGGCCATCTGGACCCGAACGAGCCGTTCTTCATGACCTACGGGGACGGGGTCTCCGACGTCGACCTGAAGGCGCTGCTCGCGTTCCACAAGGCGCACGGCAAGGACGCGACGATCACCGCCGTGGCCCCGCCGGGCCGGTTCGGCGCGCTGGAGATCAACGAGGGGCGGGTTGACCGGTTCGTGGAGAAGCCCCCGGGCGACCAGGGCCTGATCAACGGCGGCTTCTTCGTGCTCAACCCGTCGGTGATCGACCGGATCGACGGCGATCCGACGATCTGGGAGCGCGAACCGCTGGAGGGCCTGGCGGCCGATGGCCAGCTGATGGCCTACCGTCACGACGGTTTCTGGGCGGCCATGGACACCCTGCGCGACAAGAACATCCTGGAAGGGCTGTGGGCCTCGGGCGAGGCGCCGTGGCGGCGGTGAACCCCCGCTTCTGGGCCGGCAAGCGCGTCCTCCTGACCGGTCACACGGGCTTCAAGGGGTCATGGGCGGCGATCTGGCTGACCCGCATGGGCGCCGAAGTCACCGGCGTAGCGCTCGCGCCCGACCAGACCCCGGCGCTGTTCGACCTGGCGAAGGTGGCGGACCGGACGCGCTCGTCGTTCGTCGACCTGCGCGATCCCGCCGCCCTCGATGCCGCGCTCGGCGAGGCGGCGTTCGACCTCGTGCTGCACATGGCCGCGCAGCCGATCGTTCGGACCTCGGTGGAGGACCCGATCGGCACTTTCGCCACCAACGTCATGGGCACCGCCCACCTGCTGCAGGCCCTGCGCCGGCAGCCGGCGCTCCAGGCGGTGCTCGCGATCACCTCGGACAAGGTCTACGCCAACAACGACAGCGGCCGCGCCTTCACGGAAGGCGACAACCTGGGCGGCAAGGATCCCTACTCGGCGTCGAAGGCGGCGACCGAGATCGTGGTCCAGAGCTTTGCGAAGAGCTTCTTCCAGTCCGTGCCGGTCGGCACGTCGCGCGGCGGCAACGTCATCGGCGGCGGCGACTTCTCGCGCGACCGCCTGGTGGCCGACATCGTCCGGGCGGTGCGGGCGGGGGAGAGCGTGGTGCTGCGCCATCCCGAGGCGACGCGGCCGTGGCAACACGTGCTGGACTGCCTGGCCGGCTACTTCGCCCACCTTGAGGCCCTGGCGACCCGGCCGGACACACCGCGGGCGCTGAACTTCGGGCCGAAGCCCGGCGGCGTCGAGGTCACCGTCGGCGAGCTGGCCAGCCTGGGCGTGAAGGCGCTGGGCGGCCAGGCGTGGCGGCACGAGCCCGATCCCAACTCGCTGGAGGCCAGGGCGCTGGCCATCGACGCCAGTCTCGCGAAAGCCGCCTTGGGCTTCGAGAGCCGCATCGAAGCGCCGGACGCGGTGGCTCTGACCATGGACTGGTATCGCCGCCAGGCGAATGGCGAGGACGCCCTCGCCTTGTGCCTGGAACAGATCGAAGGCTACGAAGCCCGCGCATGACGTCCACGCCCCACTGCCGCTTCTGCCGCGCGCCGCTGTCGCGCACCTTCCTGGACCTGGGACTGCAGCCCCTGGCCAACAGCTATCTGACGCCCGAGCAACTCGCGGCCGGGAACGAGCCGGTCTTCCCGCTCCACACCCGGGTCTGCGACCAGTGCTTCCTGGTCCAGGCCGACCACGACGTGCCGGCCGAGGCGATCTTCGACCACGAGTACGCCTACTTCTCCTCCTTCTCGCCGGGCTGGGTGGCGCACGCCAAGCGCTATGCCGACGCCATGATCGAGCGGTTCGGCCTGGGGCCGGACTCGCTGGTGGTCGAGGTGGCCAGCAACGACGGCTACCTGCTGCAGCACTTCCTGGCGCGCGACATCCCGGTGCTGGGCATCGAGCCCACCGCTAACACCGCCGAGGCCGCTCGCGCGAAGGGCGTGCGGACCGACGTGGTGTTCTTCAACGCCGAGACCGGCCAGGCGCTGGCGGCGCGGGGCGACCGGGCCGACCTGATGGCGGCCAACAACGTCCTGGCCCATGTGCCCGACCTGAACGCTTTCGTCGGCGGGTTCCGGCATGTGCTGAAGCCCGAGGGCGTCCTGACCTTCGAGTTCCCGCACCTGCTGAACCTGATCCAGCTGGTGCAGTTCGATACGATCTACCACGAACACTATTCGTACCTGTCGCTGCTGGCGGTCGAGCAGGTGCTCGCGGCCCACGGCCTGCGGGTGTTCGACGTGGAGAAACTGCCCACCCACGGCGGCTCGCTGCGGCTGTTCTGCTGCCAGACGTCGTCGGGCCATACGGAGACCGACGCCCTGCGCGCGCTGCGCGCCGAGGAGGAGCTCGCGGGCCTGCACAATCCCATGACCTACGACGGCTTCGCGGCCCGGGTGCAGGCCGTGCGAGACAGCTTCCGCGCGTTCCTCGCCGAGGCGAAGGACGAGGCCAAGGTCATCGCCGCCTACGGCGCGGCGGCCAAGGGGAACACCTTCCTCAACTATTGCGGCACGACCTCGGCCGACATCGTCTGCGCCTACGACGCCAATCCGGCCAAGCAGGGCCGCTACCTGCCGGGCAGCCATATTCCGGTCTTTGCGCCAGACAAGGTCGCCGAGACCCGGCCGGACTACGTCCTCATCCTTCCGTGGAACCTGAAGGATGAGATCATGGCTCAGCTTGCCTATATCGCCGACTGGGGCGGCCGCTTCGTGGTGGCCTCGCCCGAGACGAAGGTGGTGAGCTGATGCGTTTCCAAAGGACCAGGATCGGCGGCGTCTTCCGCGTGACCGCCGAGCCGCAGAAGGACGAGCGCGGGGCCTTCGCCCGGCTGCACTGCCCCGACGAGTTCGCGGCCGCCGGCATTCCGTTCTCGCCGGTACAGACCAGCCTGTCGTGCAATCCACATGTGGGCACGCTGCGCGGGATGCACTTCCAGGCCGCGCCGCACGCCGAGGCCAAGCTGGTGCGGGTGACCCGTGGCCGCGTCTTCGACGTGGCGCTGGACCTGCGCCCGGACAGCCCGACGCACAAGCAGTGGGTCGCCGAGGAACTCAGCGCCGACAACCTCATGGCGCTCTACATCCCCGAAGGCGTGGCGCATGGTTTCCTGACCCTGGAGGCCGACACCGACGTGCTCTACCAGATCGCGCCCGGCTACCGGCCCGGCCACGACGCGGGTGTGCGCTGGGACGACCCGGCGTTCGGCATCGCCTGGCCCGAGCCACCCCAGCTCATCTCCGCCCGCGACGCGGGCTATCCCGACTACCGGGGCTGAGCGCCCCCGGCTTCTCTGCTAGAGATGCCGCCCAATCAGACGGACTTTCGATTCATGGCTCAGGACAAGGCGCTCGAGGCGCTCTCGCGTATCGGTGAGAAGGACGACTGGCGATCGGCCTTCGTCCGCCAGCTCGTCGCCTTCGAGGGGCAGATCCAGGCACCGGGCGTCGACGTCCGCGAGGAGCTGACGGGCCCGCTCGTCGATGCGCTCTTCGACGACGATCAGGTGGTCCGCAAGACCCTCTCCAGCGGGGTGACGTTCGAGTTCCTGTACCGCTCGAAGATCGCCCGCGACTTCGTCATGTCGACGCCCGAGGCGCCCGACCACGCCTGGGAGCCGCAGACCAGCCGCATCCTGGTGAACCTGGCCAAGAACGCCAAGAACGTGGTCATCGGCGGCGCCTACTTCGGCGACCACGCGGTGCTGATCGCGCGCGAGATCGCGGCCGGCGGCGGGGTCGTCCACGCGTTCGAGCCCAACACCCAGCAGCGCGGCATGCTTATGCGGAACGCCGAGCTGAACGGCCTCTCCAACATCAAGCCCCGGCCCGAAGGCCTGTGGCACGACTCGACAACCAACCTGAAGCTGGTCGGCTATGACAGCTTCGCCAACGCCGAGGTGGCGGAGGCGGGCGACGACACCTTCCGGACCGTGACGATCAGCGACTACCTCAAGGCCGCCGGCGTCGACCGGCTGGACCTGATCGTGCTCGACATCGAGGGCGCAGAACTGGGCGCGCTGAAGGGCGCCGAGTCGTTCCTGTCGGCGCCGAAGGGCGAGGCGCCGAACATCCTGTTCGAGGTGCACCGCCACTACGTCGACTGGTCGAACGGTCTGGAGAACACCGAGATCGTGAAGCTGTTGACCGACCGCGGCTACACCGTCTTCGCCCTGCGCGACTTCAACTCGAACTACGACCTCGCCGGCAAGCCGGTCGAGCTGATCCCCGTGGACGCGGTCTATCTCGAGGGGCCGCCGCACGGTTTCAACATGGTGGCGGTCAAGGACCCCTCGGTGTTCGATGGCCCGGGGTACAGCATCGTGCGGAACGTCAGCCCGAAATACCTGCGCCACAAGGATCCAAAGCTGCACCATCCCGTCGGGGGGCTCTGAAGCTTGGCGCGCACGGCGACCGTCGTCGGCGCGGCCGGCTTCGTCGGCGCCCGCCTGGCCGCGCGCCTGGCCGAAGCCGGTTGGGAGGTCTGGGCCCCGGCCAAGGGCGATACCGAGCTGCTCACCCGCGACCTGGGCGTCGTCTTCTACTGCGCGGGCCTCACCGCCGACTATGACCGCAGGCCGTTCGATACGGTCGAGGCGCACGCCAGCCTGGTCAGCGAAGTGATCCGCGCCGGGCGCTTCGAGCGGCTGGTCTACTGCTCCTCGACGCGGCTCTACGACGGTCAGCGCAAGGCGGAGGCCCATGAGGCCGAGCCGCTGGTGTTCGATCCGACCGACCCGCGCCGGGTCTACGACCTCTCCAAGGCTCTCGGCGAGAACCTGACCCTGGCGCGCACGGGCGGCCGTGGCGCGGTGGCGCGGCTCTCCAACGTCTTCGACTGGGCGGACGGCGCACCTGGCTTCCTGTCGGAATGGCTGATCGCGGCGCGGGCCGCGCGCGAGCTGACCTTGGAGTCCAGTCCGAACATCGCCCGCGACTACATCCACCTGGACGACACCGTCGCCGCTCTGATCGCCATCGCCGACGGCCAGCCCCAGGTCTACAACGTGGCCAGCGGCGAACTGGTCACCAACGCCGACATTGCCCGGGTCTTCGAGGCGGCCGGGTGGACGGTCCGCTTCACCGGGACCGCCGACCCGCCTCCGCCGCCGAACGCCAGCGTCGAGCGGCTGGCCGCGCTTGGCGTCCGGGCCCGGCCGGTGAAGGATGTGGTGCGCGACTACCTGGAGGGGCTGACCCGGTGAAGCTGCTGGACCACACCCGCGACAGCCTCGTCGCCTACCTTACCGCCCAGTGCGCCCACATTGTGCCGGACGGGCGCGAGGACGCGTTCCGCAAGGCGGTGGACGCCCACCTCGACGAGGCGCTGGAGCGGATGCACGTCTGCATCAACGCCTGCGCGCCCTGGCGGCCCGACCAGTTCAACGTGCTGCAGTCCTCGCAGCACTGCATCTTCCTCTACTACCTCTCCAACACGATCTACGCCCGCTCGGGCGACACGGCGGCGGCCACCCGCCTGTTCCTGATGAACAAGGCGTTCAACGGCATCGACCTGTTCTACGAGATCCAGATGCCGCCGGTGTTCTACATCGGCCACTCCGTGGGGATCGTCCTGGCGAAGGCCACCTACGGCAATTACCTGGTGCTCTACCAGAACTCGACGGTGGGCCGGCACAAGGACCAGATTCCGGTCATCGGCGACCGGGTCGTGCTCTATCCCAACACCGCCGTGATCGGCCGCGCGGTGATCGGCGACGACGCGGTGCTCAGCCAGGGCGTCAGCGCGGTGAACAAGAAGGTCCCGCCCGGCATGATTGCGTTCCGTGGCGCCGGCTCCGAGCTGGCCTTCCAACCGCGCCCGGACGACCTGCTCAAGGAATACTTCCGCCTCTAGACCGCCTTCTTCAGGCCCGGCCGTTCGGTCACGGCGCTGTAGATCAGGTCGTAGAAATCCTTGGCGAACTGTTCGGTCTGACCGAGCGGACTGGCCCGCAGGTCGTCGCGGATCGTCTGGCGCATGCGTCGACGGCGCTCTGTATCCGCCGCCAGCTTGACGGCCAGCGCCTGGAACTCCTCCAGCGACCGGGCGCAGAGGTCGCCCAGCCCCGCGTTCGACAGGATCGAGTAGCTGAGCCGCTCGAAGAACGCCTCGCCGACCAGTGTCACCAGGGGAACGCCCATCCACAGGCTCTCGGTCGTGGTGGTGCCGCCGGTCAGCGGGAACGGGTCGAGCGTGACGTCGATATCATTGTAATGCGGCAGGTGCGCGCCGCGCACCGCCCGCCAGATCAGCCGGTCAGGGCTGACGCCTTCCTCGACGAAATAACGGGTGATGTTGCGCTGGAAGCTTTGCCCGCTGGCTTCGGGGCGGACGAAGGCGAACTTCGAGCCCGGTACGGCGGCCACGACACGGGCCCAGGCGCGCAGCACCTCGCGGCCGTACTTGTGCGGGTTGTTGGCGGTGCCGAAGGTGACGAAGCCGTTCCGGTCGCTGGGCAGCTCGGGGTTGATCTGGTTGCGGTCCGAGAAGAACGCCTGGCCCAGGGCCAGCCAGGTGTGCGGCATCACCAGCGGGGTCTCGACCAGGTAGTCCGGCCGGGTCGGCTTCGAGTAGGGGTCGCAGATGAAGTAGTCGATGCTCGCCAAGCCCGCGGAGTGCGGATAGCCCAGCCAGCTCGCCTGCAGCGGCGCCGGCCGATAGGCCATGACGTCCAGCTTGTTCATGTGCGTCGAGCCACCCAGTTCGATCAGGATGTCGAGCTGGTCCGCCGCGATCCGTTCGGCGGCCTCGCCGACGCCGATGTCGGGCCACCAGCGATAGCCCGCCACCTCTCGGGTGATGTGCCGCATCGCCCCGTCTTCCTTGCCGGTGAAGTACGAGTAGACGAAGACGTCGAAGCGCTCGCGGTCGATGTGGTCGAACAGCGGCATGGCGAAATAGCCGACCGGGTGGCCCCGCAGGTCCGACGACATGAAACCCAGCCGGATCTTGTCCCCGCGCGGCCGCGGCGGCGGACGGGCGATCTTGCGACGGGCCGCGGCGGTCTCGATCTCCCGACCCCAGATGCGGTGCTGTTCGACGAGCTCCAGCCGGTCTTCGTCGGTCCGCACCCGGCCGAGCTGCTTGAGAAGCGCCGTGTGGCGACCGCTCATGGCCCAGCTGCGGCCGAGAGTCTTGAAGTCGCCGACCGCGTCCATGGAGTCGTAGTCGCAAACGCGGACGAAGACCTCGGTGAGGATCTTCGTGGCGGCCTCGTTGAACTCGGTCTACGCGGACGAAGACCTCGGTGAGGATCTTCGTGGCGGCCTCGTTGAACTCGGTCTTGCGGTCCAGCAGGGGCAGGGCGAGCTGGTAGGCCCGCTCGATGTGCGCCGCTTCCTCGGCGTCGCGCGTGCGCTCCAGGCTCTCGACCAGCGAAATGGCGTACTCCAGCCGGTCGGGCTCGAGCGCGGCGGCCTTCTCCAGGTGGATGTTGGCCTGGCCGCGATCCTGGTCGGTCAGCATGATGCCGAGCTGGTAGTGGATCCACGCCGCGTCGGGGTTCGAGGCCAGGAGTTCGCGAAGGTACTCCTCCGCGCGTGCGGCCTGACCGGACCGGCGCAGGAGGATCACGCGAGCTTCCATCAGCCGCTGATGGCCCGGCATGACCTCCAGGGCCTTCACGAGCGTCTCCTCGGCCTCGGCCGTCCGCAGCTCCTCGGCGAGGACGCCCATCATGTCGAGCCAGGCCTCGACGCCGTCGCGCTTGACCGCCACGGCCTGCCGGAAGCGCATGAGAGCGGCGTCGATCTTGCCCTGCTTGGCGAGCGCGCGGCCGAGCTGGCGCTGGAACTCGGCATTGCGGGGCTCGGTCCTGACCAGCTTGGTATAGACGGTCTCGGCCCGCGCCGCCTCACCCAGGTCGAGCAGCACGTTGCCTAGGTTCTGCTGCGCCGCCAGCGACTTGGGGTTCAGCTTGATGGCCTGTTCCAGCAGCGGAACCGCCTCGGCCTGTCGCTTCAGCTTGCGGAGCAGCACGCCGCGCGTGTTCATCAGGTCGTAGTCGCGTGGATACCGCTGCAGTCCCTTGGCGGCGAAGGCCTCGCCCTCGGCGTGGCGCCCGGCGTTGTAGAGCTGGACCACGAGGACGCGGTAAACCTGGACGGCGCGGGCCGGGTCCTCATTCACGGCGGCGATCAGGTGGTCGATCGCCTCATCCCTGCGCCCTGCGTTGAGGGCGGCCTGCGCCGCCGCCAGCTTGTCGCTCATACCGGAACCTTCCGAACCTCGCCGGGTAGCCCTTACGGTGCTCCCCTCGGGATGGCTAGTCCGGCGCCACGGGCCGGCCGTGGGCGAAGCGCCACTTCAGCGCGAGGATGGTCGCCGAGAGGATCAGGCACACCACATTGGCCCCTACGACCGGCCAGGCCCCGGTGAGCGCGCCATAGACGATCCAGAGCGAGAACCCGGTGACCGTGACGGCGTACATCCGCAGCGAGACCGAGGCGGCGTCCCGCTCACGGACGATCTTGGCGATCTGCGGCACGAAGCTGGTCATCGAGCACAGGGCGGCTCCCGTCCCGATAGCGTCGGCGATGAGGGACACGGGCGCTCAGGCCCGTACGGCGTCGGTATCCATGGGCACGGTAACGGCGAGGCGTAGACCGGGTTGCGTGGTCTCGGTCGTCAGCTTGCCGCGGAGCTGCTGGGCCATGAGCTGGGCGACCGTCAGGCCGAAGCCGGAGGGGGCGACGCCGGGCGGGACGCCGACGCCGTCGTCGGCCACCGAGAGCTCGAATTCGTCGTCCATCCGCCGCAGGCCGACCCGGATGCGTCCGGCTCGACCGACCGGATAGGCGTGCCGCAGGGCGTTGCCGACCAGTTCGCTGACAAGGAGGGCGACCGGGGCGGCCTGCCGGCCGGCGATGGTGACCGCGTCCAGGTCGAGGTCGATCGCCACATCGTCCCGCCCCGCCGACCCCGCCAAGTCGCCGACGATCTCGCGGATGAGCTGGGCGAGCTGGACCTTCTCGCTGTCGTCGATCCAGTCCACGTGCCGGTGCGCGACGCTGACAGCCGCGACCCGCTGCTGGACCCCGCGCAACGCCTGGCGCGCGCCGTCGTCGCCGGCCCGCCTGCCCTGCAGCATCACGATCGACGAAATGAGCTGCAGGGTGTTCTTGACCCGGTGCTCGACGTCGCGGTGGCGCGCGGCCTGCCGCTCGAGCGCGTCTTCCGGATTGTCGCTAGAGCTGGCCATCCCGTCTCCCGTCGTCAGGCCACTATGCGGACATGTTAACCCACGTCCATGCCGTTGAGGTTGCGACGTGGCGCCGCCACGCGTGATTGGCCGCGAAATGCTCTCCGCGCAGGCAGGGTTGCGGCTTGACCGCGATGGGCCAGCGGGCGAAAGCCGCCGGCCATGAACATCCTGCTCGTGGGGTCCGGCGGGCGCGAGCACGCCCTGGCCTGGAAGATCGCGGCCTCGCCGCTCGTGAAGCGGCTCGTGGCGGCGCCGGGCAATCCCGGCATGGCGGCCCAATGCGAACTGCGCGGGGTGTCGGCGACCGACGTGCCCGCGCTCGTGGCCCTGGCGCAGGAGATCGCGGCGGACCTCGTGGTGATCGGGCCCGAATCGGCCGTGGCGGCCGGGCTCGGCGATGCGCTGCTGGCTGCGGGAATCGCGTGCTTCGGACCCACCGCCCAGGCGGGCCAGCTCGAATCCTCCAAGGCTTTCACCAAGGCCTTCGCAGACCGCTACGGCCTGCCGACGTCGGCCTACGCCGTCTGCGAGAGCGCCGACGACGCCAAGGCGGCGCTGGGCCGGTTCGACCCGCCCTATGTGATCAAGGCCGATGGCCTTGCGGCCGGCAAAGGCGTGGTGATCGCCCCGACCCGGGAAGAGGCCGACGCGGCCATCGACGACGCCTTCGGGGGCCGCTTCGGCGCGGCCGGCGCCCGGGTCGTGATCGAGGAGTTCCTGGAGGGGGAGATCGGTTCTCTGTTCGCGCTCTGCGACGGCACGCACTCGATGATCTTCGGCTGGGCGCAGGACCACAAGCGCGCCTTCGACGGCGACCAGGGGCCGAACACGGGCGGCATGGGCACCTATTCGCCCGCGCCGGTATTCACGCCGGAACTCGTGGAGCAGGTCCGCACGCGCCTCGTCGAGCCGGCTTTCGCCGGCATCGCGGCCGACGGCGCCCCGTACCGGGGCGTCCTGTTCGTCGAGCTGATGGCGACGAAGACGGGCCCCAAGCTGGTGGAGTTCAACGTCCGCTTCGGAGACCCCGAGTGCCAGGTGCTGATGCTGCGGCTGGAGAGCGACCTCGTGCCCTACCTGGTGGCCTGCGCCAACGGGCGGCTCGGCGAGATGCCCGCGCCGGTCTGGCGCGACGAGGCGGCGATCTGCGTCGTGCTGGCGGCCAAGGGTTATCCCGAAAAGCCGACGGCCGGGGGCGAGATCCGCGGCGCCGGCGCCGACTTCGGGCCTGACGTGGCGGTGTTCCACGCCGGGACGACGCTGGACGAGTCTGGCGTGCTGCGGGCGGCGGGTGGGCGGGTGCTGAACGTCTGCGCCCGGGCTCCCACCCTGCGCGAGGCCCGCGACAAGGCCTATGCTGCGGTCGCCGCGATCGACTTCCCCGACGGGTTCTGCCGCACCGATATTGGCTGGCGGGCGCTAGGCTAGGCCTTCCGCGACCCGCCGCAGGGCCGGCAGGGCGACGTCGTGCCAGGCATGGCCCAGGCCGCCGCGCACGCCTTCCGTCTCGCGGTCGTCGAACCGGTCCCAGCCCGAGTGGGTCAGGCGCACGTGTGTGCCCCCCGCGATGTTGCTGAGCCGGATGTCGACGAAGGTGTCCGGCGTGTCGGGGAAGCCCCAGCTGAACGAGATCCGCCGCGGCCGGTCCAGCACCTCGATGCGGCAGGCAATGGCGTCGGTCACGTCCTCCGCCGCGCGCCGGGCGCGATCCGGCTGGAGGTAGAAGATGTGGCCTGGGGCGGGGAGGAACCGCAGACAGCCCATCCAGCGGCCGACCAGGTCCGGTTCGGTCACAGCGCGCCACACCTGCTCGCGGGGCCTGGCGATCTCGATGATCGACTGGATGTCTTCGACCATGACCCGTTTGAGCGGTTCGGGCGACCCCGCGTCAAGGCTCCTTGCTCCCGCCGCGCCTGCATCGCTAAAAGGGGTTCAAACAACTGTACGAAGGCAAGGGGAGACGCCATGGCCGTGACGAGCGACGTGGCCGCCGAACAGGCGCGCGAACAAGCCAACACCGGCACGAAGGAGGTGGCCGAGAGCCATCGCTTCGACGAGGCGTCCCTGGCCAGGTGGATGGAGGCCAACGTCGAGGGCTATGCCGGCCCGCTCGAGGTGCGCCAGTTCAAGGGCGGTCAATCCAACCCCACCTACCAGCTCATCACGCCGGGCAAGAAGTACGTCCTGCGCCGCAAGCCGCCGGGCAAGCTGCTGCCCTCGGCCCACGCGGTGGACCGTGAATTCAAGGTGATCTCGGCGCTGTACCCCACCGGGTTCCCGGTGGCCCGGCCCTACGGCCTCTGCACCGACGACGGCGTCATCGGGACCTGGTTCTATGTGATGGAGATGGTCGAGGGGCGGGTGCTCTGGGACCAGACGCTGCCGAAGTACGAGCCTGCCGAGCGCAATGCGATCTTCAAGGCCAAGATCAAGACCCTCGCCGACCTGCACAACACCGACTACGTGGCCATCGGCCTCGAGGACTACGGCAAGCCGGGCAACTACATGGCCCGCCAGGTCGACCGCTGGACCAAACAGTACAAGGCGTCCGAGACCCGTCACATCGAAGAGGTGGAGCGGCTCATCGAGTGGCTTCCCAAGACCTGTCCGCCGCAGGAGCGGACGTCGATCGTCCACGGCGACTATCGCCTCGACAACATGATTTTCCATCCCACCGAGCCGCGCGTCATTGCGGTGCTCGACTGGGAGCTGGGCACCCTGGGCGAGCCGCTGGCTGACTTCACCTACCTGCTGATGAACTGGATCAACGGCACCATCTCCCAGTTGCCGGACCTCAAGGCTCACGGCATCCCGACGATGGAAGAGGCGGTGGAATACTACTGCGGCCTCACGGGGCGCTCGGGCCTGCCGGATCTGAACTGGTACATGGCCTACAACAGCTTCCGACTGGTGGGCATCCTGCAGGGCATCCTCGGCCGCGTGCGCGACGGCACGGCCAATCACCCGGACGCCGCGAACATGGGCCCCCGCGTGACCGCGCTGGCCGAAATGAGCTGGGCCTACGCCAAGAAGGCCGGCGCGAGCTAGAGGCGCGCCAGCAGGGCGTCCAGCGCCGCCTCGTCCGTGAACACCGCGCGGACGGGCCAGGGCGTTACGCGTGCGCGCCAGGCGACGGGCAGGCGCGCCCAGTCCTTCTCCGTGGTCACCAGACCGGCGTCGAACTGCGCGGCGCGGCTTGCCAGGCGCTCCAGGGTCCCTTCGTCGAAGGGGTAATGGTCGGGGAAGGGCATGAAGTCCTTCAGGTCGCAGCCGGCCGACTGCAGCGCACGTTCCACCTTCCATGGCTTGCCGACACCCGCGAAGCCGATCTGCGGTCCAGGGGGCGGCGGCGCCGCGGGCTCCAGCCGCGCCATCAGCACCGGCGTCGGTGAAAGCTGCGCCAGCAGTTCCGGATCCGGGGCGTCGAGATCGGCGGGCAACAGCACGACCACCGCGTCGGCGCGGGCCAGGCCCGTCTTCAGCGGCTCGCGCATCGGCCCGGCGGGAAAGACGCGCCCATCGCCGAAGGGCCACTCGCCGCCACGAGTCTCGCCATCCACGACCACCACCGACAGGGTCTTCCGGACCGACGGGTTCTGGTGCCCGTCGTCCATGACGATCGCCTTCGCGCCCGCCGCGGCGGCGGCCCGGGCGCCGGCGGCTCGGTCGCGGGCGATCCACACCGTCAGGTCGTGCGCCAGCATCAGCGGCTCGTCCCCGACCTCGGCGGCGGTGTGGTGTTCCGGATCGACCTGCAGCGGCCCGGCCTGGGCGCCTCCGTAGCCTCGCGACAGGACCGCCGCACCCAGCCGTCCGGCCAGTTCACGCACAATGGGCGTCTTGCCCGTGCCGCCGAGCGTGAGGTTGCCGACGCAGACCACCGGAACGCCCGGGTCGACAGGCGCGCCGTTCGCGATCCGTCGCGCGGTGACGGCGGCCCAGATCCAGGACAGCGGCGTCAGCAAGGCGCGGGCGACGGCGCCGACCCGCCGGTCCCGGCTGTACCACCAGCGGGGTGTCGCGAGCTTCATGCGGGCAGCATCGGCGTCAGGAGGTCCAGCGCGGCCGCCAGCGCCTGTCCCTGGCGCGCGGCGTGGTCCAGGGCGGCCTCACCCATCCGCCGGGCGATGTGCGGATAGTCCAGCAGGCCGCGGAGATGCCGGGCCAGGGCGTCGGCGTCAGCGGCCTCGATGGCGGCGGCGTCGGCGAACAGCCCGGCGTAGAGTTCGGCGGCGTTGAAGGCGTGCGGACCCGTCAGGATCGGGCGGCCGATGCGGGCCGGCTCCAGGGGGTTGTGGCCGCCGATGCCGGGCAGGAAGGCTCCGCCCATCACGACGATGTCGGCCAGGCGGAAGAACAGGCCAAGCTCACCCAGGGTGTCGGCCACATGGATCGGCCCGCTCGGGGCCTCGCCCTGGCTGCGGCGGCTGGCGGCGAAGCGCGCCGCAAGGTCGGCCCCCCGATCGGGGTGGCGCGGTGCGATGACGAGCAGCGCCTGGTCCTGGGCGGGGACCGCCGCCCGGAACGCCTCCACCAGGATCTCGTCCTCACCGGGATGGGTGCTGGCGGCCAGGATCACCTTGCGTGGGCCTGACGCCGCCCGCAGCCGGGCAAGCTCGTCGGGATCGAAGGGCAGGGGCGCGCCCGCGAGTTTCAGGTTCAGCCGCGGCCCGGGCGCGCCGCCCAGGCCGGCCAGCCGCTCGGCGGTAGCGGCGTCCTGCGGGAGAATGAGATCGAACGAGGAAAAGATTTCGTGGGCCGCCACCGGATAGCGTCCCCAGCCGCGGGCGCTCTGCTCGGTCATGCGCGCCGAGAGCAGGGCCAGCCGCACCCCGCGGCGGTGGGCTTGTTGGATGAGGTTGGGCCAGAGCTCGCTCTCGACGAACACGCCGAGGTTCGGACGCCAGTGACCGAGGAACCGGTCGACCGCGCGGGGAAGGTCCAGCGGCAGGTACTGGTGGATGACGTCGGAGGGCAGGCGTCGCGCCAGCATCGACGCGGCGGTGACCGTGCCCGAAGTGACGAGCAGGGCCAGGTCGGGCCAGCGGGCGCGCAGAGCCTCCACCAGAGGCAGGAGCGAGGTCGCTTCGCCCACGCTGACCCCGTGCAGCCACGCCAGCGGGCCGTCCGGACGGCTGACCGTGGCGCGGCCGAGCCGTTCGCCCAGACGCGCGGGATCCTCCTTCCCCCGGCCGGCCCGCTGCCGCAGGAGCGGCGGCGCAAACGGCTCGAGGAGGCCGGTCAGGGCCCCGTAGAGGGCGAGCGGCAGCGGCCTCACACCACCTCGGCGGGGGCGAGACGGCAGGCGTGAGCGGCGTCGGTCTCCACCTGCAGCGTGGCGTGGCCGATGCGGAAGCGGCGCTCCAGGCCCTCGCAGGCCATGTGCAGGAAGCGGTCGCCGTCGGCGTTGGCGGGGCGCAGGATGTGGGCGGTCATCGCGGTCTCGGTGGTCGAGATCGCCCAGACGTGCAGGTCGTGGACATCCTCGACGCCCGGCAGGTCCCGGAGCCAGCGGCGGACCTCGTCGACGTCGATGCCGCGCGGGGCGGCGTCCAGCGCCAGGTCCATGGAATCGCGGAGCAGGCTCCACGTACCGAGCACGATGACGCCGGCGATGATCAGGCTCAGGGCTGGGTCGATCCACAGGATACCGGTCCGCGCCATGACAAACGCCCCGGCGACGACGGCCAGCGAGACGCCTGCATCGGCGGCCATGTGCAGGAATGCGCCGCGCACGTTGAGGTCCGCGTGGCTGCCGCGCATGAACAGCATGGCCGTGGCGCCGTTGATCAGCACGCCAAGGCTGGCGGTGGCCATGACGACGCCGGTGTCCATGGCGGCGGGCTGAGCCAGCCGATGGACCGCCTCCGACACGATAGCGCCCACGGCGATCAGCAGCAGGACTGCGTTCGCGAGGGATGCCAGGATCGTCCCCTTGCGCAGGCCGTAGGTCCGGCGGCTGGTCGGCGCACGCCGGGCCAGCACCGTCGCCCCCCAGGCCAGCAGCAGGGACAATACGTCCGAGAGGTTGTGCCCGGCGTCGGCGAGTAGGGCGAGCGACCCGGTCCAGAGCCCGGCGGTGACTTCGGCGGCGACGAACGCCGTGTTCAGGATCACGCCGATGGCGAAGGCCCGGCCCATGTTCGCGGGCGCGTGGTGGTGATGGCCACCGTGGGAATGCCCGTGGCCGCGATGGTGGCCGTGACCATGAGTGTCATGGTCGTGGTGATCGTGGTCGTGATGATCGTGGTCGCGGCCCATCCGGGCCTATGTCTCACCGACGCGTCGCAAGGGCAATGCGGCTGGGACGGCGCGGCGTCAGGAGGCTGGCGCCGGGCGCGCTTCCATAGTTGAAGTCGGGGTTGAATGTGGAACGGGGGGATGCCGACCCGGCCCTCGGGAGGACGTGAGGATGCGGTTTTCCAACAAGGTGGTGATCGTCACGGGCGGCGCCTCGGGCATCGGTCTCGCCGCGGTCCGGCGCTTTCACGACGAGGGCGCGGCGGTGGTGATCGCCGACGTCCAGGACGAGCCGGGCCAGCGGACCGCGGCTGAGCTGGGCGACGGCCGCTGCGTCTATCAACGCACGGACGTCGCCTGCTGGGATGAGGTGCAGGCGCTGGTGGCCCGGGCGGAGGCCGAGTTCGGCGGGCTCGACGTCCTGTTCAACAACGCCGGCGTCGGCTGCTTCGCCGCGACCCCGGATCTCACGCCCGAGGAATGGCGTCGGGTCATGGGTATCGACCTCGACGGAGTCTTCTACGGTTGCAAGGCGGCGATCCCGGCCATGCGCAAGCGCGGCGGCGGGGCGATCGTCAACACGGCCTCGATCTCAGGCATGGCGGCCGACTTCAGCTTCGCGGCCTACAACGCCGCCAAGGCCGGCGTGATCAACTACACCCGCGCCGTCGCCATCGACCACGCGCACGAGAAGATCCGCGCCAACGCCGTCTGCCCGGGGCCGGTGGATACGCCGATCATCGCGGGCATCAACGAGATGCAGGGCGTCCGGCAGGTCTGGGACAAGGCCGTGCCCTTGGGCCGGTTCGCCAGGCCGGAGGAGATCGCGGCCGTCGTGCTGTTCCTGGCCTCGGACGATGCGTCCTACATGACGGGCGCCATCGTGCCGGTGGACGGCGGCGTGACGGCGCACACTGGCCAGCCCGACCTCCCCGGCATGCTGGGCCTGCGCGGGGTCTAGCGGCCAGAGACCATCGCTTCGGCCCGACGGGTGGCCGCCGAGAGGCGTGCCGACCAATCCGCGATCAGCCCGGTGATGACGGCGTCGTCGGCGTCGGCGGGCACGTGGAGCGGGCCTTCCCAGACCACGGCGCCGCGCCCGAACGGGGCGGCGAACATCACCTTGTCCCAGGTGTTTTCCAGCCGCCACGCCGGACCGGCGGCGATTCCCATCAGGTAGACCGGCTGGCCCGACCGTCGGGCGATCTGCAGGGCGCCGGCGGCGATCACTTCATTGGGCCCGCGGGGGCCGTCGGGAGTGACCACGAGCGCGCCGCCGTCCTTCACCCAAGCCGTGGCCTCGCGGATGGCGGCGACCGCCTGGCGCGCCTTGGCCGCGTCGCCCTTCTTGGCGGAGGAGGCGCGGATGGCGGGGAAGCCCGACATGTCCAGCGCGCGGGCGATGAATTCGCCGTCGGCGGAGGGCGAGATCAGGCACTTGGTCCGCTTGCGCCACCATTGCGGCGCGGTGGCGAGGCAGAGCGGAATGCGGCCATGCCAGAAGAGGGCGATCGCGCCCCGGGTGTCGTCGGCCAGCACCGGCTCGACGCAGGCGACGTTCTCATGCTTCCAGCGCACGGTCCGCAGCACAAGGCGCAGATAGGTCCCCAGAACCCAGCCGAGAAAGGCCTGGACGCCATCCGATCGCAGGAGGGCCTTCACGCGGCGGGCTCCGCCTCCAGGTCCTGGCTCCTGGCCAGCCGGGCGTAGAGGCCGCGTTTGGCGACCAGGCTCTCGTGGTCGCCGGTCTCCACGACGCGGCCGCGGTCGACGACGTAGATCCGGTCGGCGCCGCGCACGGTGGAGAGACGGTGGGCGATCAGCAGGGTCGTGCGGCCCGCCATCAGCCGCTTCAGCGCCGCCTGCACCTGCGCCTCGCTCTCGGTATCCAGGGCGCTCGTGGCCTCGTCGAGCAGCAGGATCGGGGCGTCCTTCAGGAAGGCGCGGGCGATGGCGATGCGCTGCCGCTGGCCGCCCGACAGGCGCGCGCCGGCCTCGCCCACCACGGTGTCGTAGCCGTCGGGCAGTTCGGCGATGAACTCGTGCGCGGCGGCGGCGCGGGCCGCCGCCTCGACCTCGGCGGCGGCGGCGTCGGGTCGGGCGTAGGCGATGTTGGCGCGGACCGTGTCGTCGAACAGGAACGGCTCCTGGGTGACGAGGGCGATCTGGTCGCGGAGCGAGGCCAGGGTCGCCTCCCGCACGTCGCGGCCGTCCAGCGTCACGCGGCCGCCGGTCACGTCGTAGAAGCGGGGGATCAGGTTCAGGATCGTGCTCTTGCCGCCGCCCGACGGGCCCACGAGGGCGACGGTCTCGCCGCGGCTGGCCTCCAGGCTGACGCCGTCCAGCGCGGGCGGTCCCTCGGCGCCATAGCGGAAGGCCACGTTCTCGAATCGGATCGCGCCTTCTGACCGGCCGAGGGCCAGGGCGCCCGGCCGCTCGCGCACCTCGGGCTCGACGTCCAGTGCGGCGAACAGACGGCGGGCGGCGGACATGCCCTCGGCGAAGACGGTCTGCAGGTTGGCGAGCTGGCGCAGCGCCTGGCTGGCCATGGTGAGGGCGGCGATGAAGGAGAAGAACGCGCCGGCGTTCATCTCGCCGTGGGTGGAGCGCCAGCCGGCGTAGGCGAACACGACGGCGACGATCAGCGTCATCAGCAGCTCGGTGGCCGGCGCCGCGCGGGCGCGGGCGTTGGCCCCTTTGGTCAGATGCTGCTGGCGGCGGCGCACCACCTCGGCCACCCGCCCTTCTTCGTAGGCCTCGCGGTTCTCCAGCTTCACGACGCGTACGCCGTCTAGGCTCTCCATGATCGCCGACGACAGGGCTGAGGTCTCGGCCATGGCGCCCTTGGCCGCCTTGGTGGTGCGTTTGGAGAAGCGACGCATGATCGCGCCCGCCACCGGCACGACGCCGATCAGCACCAGCGAGAGCATCCAGTCGTTCGCGACCATGACCAGCACGGCGCCCAGGAAGATCAGCAGGTTCTGGGTGTAGTTGACGACGCCAGAGGTCGCGGCCTCGCGGATCAGGCCGGCGTCGTAGAGTACCGACGAGACCGCCGCCCCCGAATGCTGGCTGCGCAGGTGGGCGAGGTCGGCGCGGACCAGCTTGCCGAAGAGCTGCACCTGCACGTCGCCGACCACGGCGTTGCCGATCCGGTTGACGAGGGTGGCCTGGACGACCTGGGCCAGGGTGCGCGCCAGGGCCAGGCCCGCGATGGTCAGCGGCAGCCACAGGATCGCGCCCGGCTTGTGGAACACCAGCAGGTCGTTGGTGGCGGGCTCGATGATCCGGACCAGTTCGGCGCTGCAGTAGGCGACGACGACCGCGGCCAGCATCGCCACGACCCAGCCCTTCCAGCGGGGCGCCATGTAGATGCGGGCCACCCGGGCGATCAGCTCGCGGGCGGTCAGTTCGGGCCGGCCCGGCTCGCTCATGAGGCTTTGTCGCTCATCGGGCTGGGGTCGGACGTTGCGGCGGCGAAGTCAAGCGGAGGTCAGCTGGCGGCGAGGGCCGCCTCGATCTCGGCGATGGCGTCGCTGACCGCGCTGTCCTCGTCGCCGAAGATCCCGTCCCAGACCATCTTGAGGAACGGGCCCGCCTGGCCCGCGCGGTCGCGGTCATGCTCCTGCTTCCAGGCCCGGAGGCGCTCCAGCACCTGACGCGCCGTCTCGGGCTCGGCTGCACCGCGATGCTCGCGCCACCAGGTGAGATCCTCTGTCGCCTGCACGGCATGACTCCACGGCCCAGCGCCGCCCAGCATATTGGCTGGGTCGGCGGCCGCATTCCAGAGCCTGTCAGTCGGCGTGGACCTCGACGGTGGCCGACGGGGGCGCGCGGTTGGGCCTGAGCAGCAGCACCGCCGGCACGATCACGCAGGTGATCAGCGCCATCCACATGAAGATGTTGGCGTAGCCGATCATCGCCGCTTGCCGGGTGATCTCCCCGTTCAGCGCCTGCGCGCCGGTCGGGCTGCGGAGGTCCATCAACGGCGGCAGAAGGTAGCGCATCACCGGGTTGGACGGGTCCATCCGCCCGGCGAGCTCGCTGTGCGCGCCGGCCGAGTTGCGCAGGACCGCGGCCAGCACGATGGAGATGCCGACGCTGGAGCCCAGGCTGCGGACCATGGTGGAGACGATGGTGCCCTCAACCCGGTGGCTCTGGTCGAGGGTCGCGTAGGCCAGGGTGCTGAGCGGCGAGAACAGCAGGCCCACGCCGAAGCCCTGGATGAACCCGCTGACCAGGATCGGCGTCGACGTCATGTCGAGGTTGAAATTGCCCATCATCGCGAGGCCGCCGACGCAGAACACGAGGCCGAGGAACAGGCACATGCGGGGGCCCAGCCGCGCCATGGCGGTGGGCACCAGCAGGAACGACACCAGCGAGCCCAGCCCGCGCGTCATGCTGGCCATGCCGGCCTGGGTGGCGGAGTAGCCCAGCAGGTTCTGCATGAACGACGGGAGCAGCGCCGTCGTCGAGAACAGCAGCACGCCCACGAAGAAGCCGAACAGGGTGGTGCCGATGAAGTTGCGGTCCTTGGCCAGGTCGCGGTGGAAGAACGGGTGCTCGGCGGTGGCGGTCTGGACGATGAAGACCCACAGGCCCGCCAAGGCGATGGCGGTCTCGATCCAGATTTCGTGCGAGTCGAACCAGTCGCGCCCCGGCCCGCGGTCCAGCATGGCCTGCAGCCCGATGATGAAGGCGATCAGGCCGCCGAAGCCGACGAAATCGAAGGGCCGCGCCCGGCCGCCGGGATCGTGCGCCATCCACCGCAGCAGGCCCAGGGTCGCCAGGATCCCGATGGGCACATTGATGTAGAAGACCCAGCGCCAGTCGAGGTTCTCGGTGATGCCGCCGCCCAGCGTGGGGCCGGCGATCGGACCGAGGATCACCGCCGCGCTCCAGATGCTCATCACCCGCGGGATCATGGTCATCGGGAAGATGTCGAGCATGACCGACTGGGAGAGCGGCATCAGCCCGGCGCCGGCCAATCCCTGCAGCACGCGGAAGGCGACCATCTCGGGCACGTTCTGCGCGAGGCCGCAGAGCATGGAGGCGATGGTGAAGCCCACGATCGACCAGACCAGCATGGTCCGGCGTCCGATCTTCTGCGCCAGCCAGCCGGCCAGCGGCGTCGCGACGGCCGTGGCGAGAATGTAGGACGTAAGCACCCAGGTGATCTCGTCCTGGGAGGCCGACAGGCTGCCCTGCATGTGCGGCAGGGCGACGTTGGCGATGGTGGAATCCAGCGTGTACATCAACGTCGCCAGCATCAGGGCGCCGGTGATGGGAATGCGGTTCCTAACGTCCTGCGCCGACGCCATCCCGCCCTCCCGCGGCTTCGTCCGCACGCCATTCCGCGGCCGAGGCCGCATAGAGGCCGACGACGTCGCTCAGCCGCTGCGCCTTGGCCTGGGCCAGGTCGCGGCGGTCGCGGTCGAGCTGGCGGCGCGCCTGGATCACCTCGGTCGCGGTGCGCCCGCCCAGTCGCGCGGCGTTGAGTGTCACCTCGGCGGACTCGCCGCTGAGCGACACCGCCCGGCCCAGGGCTTCCACCCGCTGGCGGTCGGTCTCCAGCGCCGCCATGGTGTCGGACATCTCGACGAAGGCGCGGAGCACGGTCAGCCGATATCGGGCCAGCGCCTCGCGCGCCGCCGCCTCCGCCTGACGCGTCCGCGCCTTGCGGGCGCCGCCGTCGAACACTGGCGCGGTCAGGCCCCCCAGCAGCGTCCAGCCGGAGGCGTCGGTCGAGATCACGTCCTGCGGCTTGATCGCCGAGAGGGCGCCGTTCGCGGACAGGCGGATGTTCGGATACTGGTCGGCCAGGGCCGCGCCGATCTCGGCCGTCGCCGCGTGCAGCTCGGCTTCGGCGGCCAGGATGTCGGGTCGGCGGCGGATCAGGGACGAGGGCACGCTAACCGGCGTCGTCGCCGGCATGGTGAGCTGCGCGAGGTCGAAGTCTGGAGCCGCCCAGGCGGCGGGCGCGCGGCCGACCAGAAGGGCAAGTTGGTGCCGGGCGGCGTCGTGTTGCCGGCGCAGCGGCGGCAGCAACGCCTCGTCCTCGGCGAGCTGGGCCTCCACCTGGGTGACGGTGATGCGGGGGATTCCGCCGATCGCATAGGCCTTGTGCGCCAGGTCCAGCAGGGCGCGGTCGTCGGAAACGATCGATTCTAGCGCGGAGATCTCGCCCCGCAGTCCGGCGATCCGTACCGCCTGCAGCGCGACGTTGGCGCTCAGCGCGAGGTACGCCGCATCGGCCTCGTGCGCGGCCTGACGGGTCCGCGCGCCAGCCGCCTCCTCGCGTCGGCGCGCGCCGCCAAAGAGGTCGAGATCGTAGCTGACCCGTCCGCCGAGCGAGAAGACGTTGAAGGTGCGGGCGCGGCCGAACTCCGAGAACTGGGATGTGTTCGACGGCCCCGAGAAGCCGAACGAGGCCGGGTTGAATTTCTGGCGCTGAGCCGAGCCGGTGGCCTCCACCTCTGGCTTGCGCAGGCCGGCCGCTTCCTGTTCGGCGGCCTGGTAGCGTTCGAGTTTGGCGCGGGCCGCCGCGACGCTCGGGCTGTCGGCCAGGGCCTGGCGGATCACCGCGTCGAGCGCCGGCGAGCCGAGGGCATGCCACCAGGGACCGGCGGTGCGGACGTCGGGGTCAAGGTTGACGCCGGGGGGCGGCTTCTCGCCGGCCATGGCATAGCCCGACAGCATCGGGTCGGGCGCCGGCGCCGCGAAGTCGGGTCCGACGGTCGCGCAGCCCGAGACGACGATTCCGAGGCTCGCGAGGACGACGGTGACAAGGCCGGAACGGCGGGAGGCGGCGCGGGACATGCCGGGCCTACTTCCGCTCGCGGGCGTCGCGTACATCGACCTTCACCTTGGCCGATAGGCCGGCGCGGCCGGCGCGCTCGGGGGGCGGGCGGTCGAACTCGATGCGCACGGGCAGGCGCTGAGTGACCTTGACCCAGTTGCCGGTGGCGTTCTGGGCGGGCAGGACCGAGAAGGCCGAGCCGGTGCCCGGCGCGAAGCTGGCCACATGGCCGCGCAGCTTGCCGCCCGGATAGGCGTCGACGTCGATCTCGACGGGCTGGCCGACCTCCATGTGGCGGATCTGGTCTTCCTTGAAGTTGGCCTCGATCCACGGCCGGCCGGAGAGCAGCCAGAAGGCCGTCTGGGACGCGTTGAGGTAGGCGCCGACCGGAAGCTGGTCGACCCGGGCGACCACGCCATCGGCCGGGGCGACGACGGTGCCGAAGTCGCGGTTCAGCCGCGCCCGTTCCAGCTGGGCCTTGGCCTGCTTTACCGCCGGGGCGGCGTCGGCGACGTTCGGGTCGCCACCGAGGGCGGCGAGGGCCTGCGCGGCCTGTTCCTGGGCGGCGGCGAGCTGCTCGCGCGCCTGCTTGGCGGTGTGGACGGCCTGGTCGACCACCTGGCCCGAGGCGGCGCCGGCCGCGTTGAGCTGGCGCTGGCGGGTCACTTCCCGGGTGGCGTAGGCGAGGTTCTCCTGGGCCACCGCTACGTTGGCGACCTCGCGCTGGTAGGCGGCCCGGGCCTGGCTGACCGCCAGCCGGGCGTTGGCGAGCTGGGCCTCAGCCAGGTCGACGCTCGCCTTCAGGTCGCGCTGGTCGAGGCGGAACAGCACCTGGCCGCGACGGACGGGCTGGTTCTCCTTGACGTAGATCTCGATCACGCGGCCGCCGATCGACGGCGCCACCGGGGTCTTGGCGACCTGGACGTAGGCGTTGTCGGTGGTCTCGAACCGGCCGCTGGTGAGGATCAGATAGGCGACCCCCGCCAGGATCAGGATCGGGCCCGCGGCCATGACGATCCAGCGCCGTCGGAATCTCCGACGCGAGCCGTGGGCCGGCGTGGCCGGCTGCTCATCCTCCGACTGGTTCAACGTCCCCTCACGCCCACTTATTCTTGTTCACTCGCGGCGCGTGGGTCGAAACCGGGGCGCTCGCCATACCACCTATTCAGCACGACGCTACGTCCGGCAAGCGCCGTGGAGCCGCGGGGCGCAGGCGGCGCGATCGGGCTCTTCGTCCTGCGCCCCTTCCCCAGCTCGGCGGGTGGCCTTACCTAGGCGCGATGACGGACGCCCCCGCCGAGGACCGGTTCGACCTCTCCACGCCGTGGGGACGTACGAAGGCCTATCTCGACTATCTCTGGAACGACCACGCCTACCTGCGGCTGGGATTTTCCAACGCGCACTGGATCTCGGACGAGCTGGTGCGGGCCAACCAGCCGTGGCCGCATCAGATCGCGACCTGGAAGGACCGGGGCATTCGGACGATCGTGAACCTTCGCGGCGGGTTCGACGCCAGCTTCCACGCCCTGGAGAAAGACGCCTGCGAGCGGCTGGGGCTGAACTTCGTCAACTTCACGATCACCTCGCGCGAGGTGCCGTCGCGGGAGCGCGTTCTGGGCGCCAAGCGACTGTTCGAGACGCTGGAGTATCCCGCGCTGATGCACTGCAAGTCCGGCGCGGACCGGGCGGGCATCATGAGCGTGTTCTACATGCACTTCCGGCAGGGCAAGACGATCCGCGAGGCGCTGGATCAGCTGCACATCCGCTACCTGCACATCCGGCACGGCAAGACCGGGGTGCTGGACTACACCTTCGCCCGCTACCTCACCGAGGGCGAGCCGGCGGGGATGAGCTTCCTGGAGTGGGTGCTGAGCCCCATGTACGACCCGGCCGGCATGAAAGCCGACTTCCGCACCAACATGTGGGGCAACTTGCTGACCGAGAGCGTGCTGCGGCGGGAGTAGGATAAGTCCTCCCAGCAGGGGGAGGGGGACCCCGAAGTGGTGGAGGGGTTTCCGCCCCAGAGGTCGCTGATGAAACCCCCTCACCTGCTTCGCAGGAGCTCCCCCAAGGGGGGGGCATCTTCGGCGGTCCTAGTCGTCGGCGCCCGGGGTCAGCAGCTTGTGGGCGTGCAGGATGAAGTAGCGGACCAGGGCATTGTCGACCGTGGCTTGGGCCTTGGCGCGCCAGGCGCGGACGGCTTCCTCGTAGCTGCCGTAGGCGCCCGCGAAGTCGATCTTGGAGAAGTCCTTGAACTCGGGCGGGCCGTCGAGGGACTTCAGTTCGCCGCCGATGACGAGGTGGAGGAGTTCGGTGCTGGGCATGGGAGGATCGTTTCAGTTGTAATCAGTTGCGCGCGCCCATATGCCGGACGCGCTCCAGGATCAATGGGGCAAGACGAGGCGTCGCACAGACGAGGCTCGCCTGCGAGGGCCGCGGGGCGTTGTAACGAAAGCCGGAGCCGGTGTGGTCGCCGACGAAGCAGCCGGCCTCGCGGGCGATCAGATCTCCGGCGGCCACGTCCCAGTCCGACTTCCTGACCGGGGCCACGGCGGCGTCGAACTCCCCGGCGCCGACAAGGCACATGCGGAGCGCGGTGGAACTGCGCTGCTCGATCTGCATCGGCGGCCAGGGCGTGGGCCAGGACCAGTGGTGGAAGACCATGGTGTCGCCGACCATGCGGCATCCTTCCAGCGCGGCCGCCTCGCTGGGGCGGATCAGGACGCCGTTGCGGGTCGCGCCGGCGCCGGCCGCGGCCGCGTAGGCGGCGTCCAGCTCGGGGGCGTAGACGACGCCCGCGACCGGCAGGCCGTCCTCCACGACCGCGATGGCCACCGACCACCAGGGGCGGCCGTTGAGGAAGGCGCGGGTGCCGTCGATCGGATCGACCACGAAGATGCGGCGGTGGGCGAGGCGGCCGTGGTCGTCGGCGGTCTCCTCCGATAGCCAGCCGTAGCCGGGGCGCGCAGCGCGCAGCCGCTCGGTGAGGAGCGTGTCGGCGGCGAGGTCGGCGTTGGTGACCGGGGTGCCGTCCTCCTCCTTGTATTCGATCTCCAGGCCCTGGCGGCGGATCGTGCGGGCGAGTTCGCCCGCCTCGTGGGCGGCGTCCAGGATCAGGGTCAGGTCGTCGTCGACCGCCAAGGCGTCAGCGTCCCGCGATGGCGAGCGCGTCGATCAGCAGCGAGGGCGCGTTGGCGGCGCCGCGGATCTCCAGGTCGGAGCCTGGAACGACGCGGCCGAAGATCTCCAGCAGGTTGCCGGCGACTGTGATCTCGCTGACCGGATAGGCGATCTCTCCGTTTTCGAACCAGAAACCTGCGCAGCCCACCGACCAGTCGCCGGTGTTGGCATTGAGCGAGGGGCCGAACATGGAGGTGACGAGGAGTCCGGCGCCGGCGTCCTTCATCAATCCCGCCTGGTCCTTATCGCCCGGCTGGAACGTGAGGTTGGAGGTCGAGACGCCGGGCGGGCCGGCGAGGCCGCGCGAGGCGTGGCCGGTGGTGGAAAGGCCGAGCTGGCGGGCCGACGAGGTGTTGAGCAGCCAGGTGGTCAGCACGCCGTCGTCGATCAGGTTGATGGGCGCGTTCGCGACGCCTTCATCGTCGAAGGGCGAGGAGCCCAGGCCGCGCAGGCGGTGCGGATCGTCGCGGATGACTATGCCCTTGGCGAAGATCTGCTGGCCCAGCCGATCCTTCAGGAACGAGACGCCGCGGGCGATGGAGGGGCCGGAAATGGCGCCGATCAGCGGGCTCATCAGCGAGCCGGCCAGCCGGTTCTCGAAGATCACCGGGGCGGTGGTGGAGGCGATCTTGCGGGCGCCCAGCCGGGACGCGGCGCGGCGGCCGGCCTCGGCGCCCAGGCTCTCGGGGCTGGGAAGGTCGGACTGCCAGCGCGCCGACCGGCCGTCATAGCCGGTCTCCATGCCGCCCTCGTCGCTGGCGATGGCCGAGGCTCCGATGGAAAAGCCCGAGGCGCGGTGCACGCCGTGGAACCCTCCGCTGGTGACCATGACCCAGCGCGAGGACGACCAGGACCCCGTGGCGCCGTCGGTGTTGGTGACCTTGGGCGCGGCCCGGGCTGCCGCTTCGGCCGCGCGGGCGCGGTCCTCGAGCGCCTCGGCGGTGGGCTCGGTCGCGTCGAAGAGGTCGAGGTCGAGCAGCGGTCCGCGCGCCAGCCGCTCGGGCTCGGCGAGGCCGGCGTAGGGATCCTCGGGCGCGAGTCGGGCCATGGCGACGGCGCGCTCGACCAGCTTGGCCCGGGCCTCGGCCGAGACGTCCGAGCCGGAGACAGTCGCCTGCCGCTGGCCGACGAAGACGCGCAGACCGAGGTCGCGGGACTCCTCGCGCTCCACCTCCTCGAGGTCGCCCATGCGCACGGAGATCGAGAGGCTGCGGCGCTCGGCGCCCACGGCTTCGGCGGCGTCGGCGCCGGCCTTGAGAGCGGCGGCCACGACGTCGTTCAGCAGGTTTTCGTCCATGGCCCGGATATGGCCGACCGGGGCCGTCGGAACAACCCTACGGAAAGGCGTAGAACAAAAGCGCCGCAGCCATGGCGATGTAGGCGATCCAGGTCGCCAGCACGCCGACGGCCCGCGGCCAGGTCGCCGCGCTGCTGCGCGAGAGGCCGAAGCCGTGCAGTACGCGGCCGATGAACAGGGTCAGGCCCACCGCGTGGATCAGCAGCGGCAGCGCCCCCGCCAGCGCCAACAGGGCCAGGCCGGCCAGGGCGGTCGGGACATATTCGGTGGCGTTGCCGAACGCGCGGATCGCCTGGGTCAGGGCCGGCACCCCGCCGTCGCCGATCTCGATCCGGTGCTTGCGTCGCTGGCGGGTGACCAGGACCGACAGCACAAGCAGAAGGATGACGTGCAGGCCGGCCCAGAGGGCGGCGGCGTGGGCGGACGCCAAGGGATCCATCGGCGTTGCTCCTATTCCACCGGCCGGCCGTCGCCGGGCAGGCCCAGCCTGGACCACTTTTCGGTCACGGCGTCGATGACGGACCGGTCCATGCCCAGCTTCTCGCCCCATTCGCGGTGGGTCTCGGGCGGCCACTTGTTGGTGGCGTCGAGACCGATCTTGGATCCCAGGCCGCTCTCGGGCGAGGCGAAGTCGAGGTAGTCGATGGGGGTGTTCTCGACGACGGTGATGTCGCGGGCCGGATCCATCCGCGTGGACAGGGCCCACATGACGTCCTTCCAGTCGCGGGCGTCGATGTCGTCGTCCACGACGATCACCCACTTCGTGTACATGAACTGCCGAAGATAGCTCCAGACGCCCATCATCACGCGCTTGGCGTGGCCGGGGTAGGCCTTCTTCATCGACACCACGGCGATGCGGTAGCTGCAGCCCTCGGGCGGCAGCCAGAAGTCGACGATCTCGGGGAACTGTTGGCGGATGAGCGGGATGAAGACCTCGTTCAGCGCCTCGCCGAGCACGCTCGGCTCGTCCGGCGGCCGGCCCGTGAAGGTGGTGAGGTAGATCGGGTCCTTGCGCATGGTGACCGCGGTCACCTGGAACACCGGGAAGCGCTCCACCGAGTTGTAGTAGCCGGTGTGGTCGCCGTAAGGGCCCTCGTCGGCGTACTCGTCCAGGAGGACGTGACCCTCAAGCACGATCTCTGCCTGGGCCGGCACCATCAGCGGTACGGTCTTGGCGGGCACGAGGTCCAGCTTGGCGCCCCGCATCAGGCCGGCGAACTGGTACTCCGACAGGGTGTCCGGCACGGGCGTCACGGCGGCGAGGATCGTGCCCGGGTCGGCGCCGATGACCGCGCAGGCCGGCAGCGGCTCGCGCTTGCCCGACTTCTTCCAGCGCTGGTGATGCTGGGCGCCGCCGCGGTGGGCCAGCCAGCGCATGATCGTGCGGTCCTTGCCCAGCACCTGCATGCGGTAAATGCCGAGGTTGAAGTCGTCCTCGCGGGCGTCGGACGGCCCCTTGGTGACCACCAGCGGCCAGGTGATCAGCGGCGCCGGCTCTCCGGGCCAGCAGGTCTGGATCGGCAGCTTGGTGAGGTCGATCTGGTCGCCCTTGAGCACCACCTCCTGCACCGGGCCGGTCTTCCGCACCTGCGGTCTCATGCCCATCACGGTCCTGGCCAGGGGCAGCATGTCCCAGGCGTCCTTGAGGCCGCGCGGCGGCTCGGGCTGGCGCAGGAAGGCCAGCAGCTCGCCCACCTCGCGCAACTCGCCGGCGGTGGTGCGTTCCTTGCCCTCGAGGGTGACGCCCATGGCGACCCGCTTCACCGTGCCGAACAGGTTGACCAGGCAGGGCATCGACGAGCGCTCGCCGTCGGCGCGGGTGACGTTCTCGAACAGCACCGCCGGACCGCCCGTCGCCAGCAGGCGACGCTGGATCTCGGTCATTTCGAGGACGGACGAGACGGGCTCGGAGACGCGCACCAGTTCCCCGGCCGCCTCGAGCTTTTCCAGGAATTCGCGCAGCGACCGGTAAGCCATGGCGGCGGTTTAGCGGTCGGCCGCGAAGCGGTCTAGGATACCCGCCATGGCTCAGCTCGACCTCGACGACCTGCCGCCGAAGATCGCGGCCCTGCTCGCCGGCTTGTCGGACGGCGAGGAACTCGTGCTGGTGCAGCACGGCGCGGTGGTGGGACGGCTCGCCATGGCAGAGTCGGCTAAGGTCCCCGAGCCCGAACCGCCGCTGTCGCCCGAGCAGCACGCCGCCGAGGTGTTCGAGAATTTCCGCGCCTCGATCGAGGACGAGTTCTAGGCGCGGCCCGCCTCCCAGGCCTTCACCACGCTTTTCTTCGCAATCTTGCGGAAGCGCCGCTCCAGGAAGCCGCGCAGCGAGCCAGGATCCAGATTCGCGATGCGCGCCAGGACGCTGGGATAGTCCTTGTAGTGCGGCGTGGTGTGAAACGTCGCGGGCTCGGCCTCCATCAGCATCTCCCGCTCGTCGAAGCCCACCTCCAGCAGGACCAGGCTGTCGTCCTCTTCCCGGATGCGGGTGAAGAACTTGCCGTTCAGCTTGAAGGACGGGCGGCCGTAGCTGACCCCCTCCTCGCAGCCGGGGAAGGCGAGGGCGATGGCGGCGACCTCCTCGCGGGTCATGGCGCGGGCTCCCAGGACGGAGAGGCGGCGATCATGCGCCGGTCGCGCGGCGCGTCAATCAGGGGTGGCGTGCAGCGGGCGGAGATGGGAGTTACCGGCCCATGGGCATGGGATCGATTGTGCGGCGCCTGGCGTCCGGGGCTCATCGGACCGTCCTTTCGGTGGTGGGACCGAGGGTGGATCGCGCCTACCTGGTACCCGGCCTCCCCAAGCCGGACCTTACCGCCCACCAGGCCCTGCAGGAGCGGGTAATCGAGGCGGGCGACCGGCCGGGCTTCCGGATCCTCGAGGTGGGCAGCCGTGAGGTCACCGGCAGCTATGGCCTCCGCCAGCGCCTGCGTCATGCCGAGTATGTGGGCTTCGACTACTATCCCGGGCCCAACGTCGACGTGGCAGGGGACGCGCACCGGCTGTCGCAGCTCGTGGAGGGGCGCTTCGACGTAGTCTTCTCGACGGCGGTGTTCGAGCACCTGGCCATGCCCTGGGTCGTCGCCGAAGAGATCGCGCGGGTCCTGAAGCCCGGCGGTCTGCTGGTCCTGGAAACCCACTTCTCGTACTCGGCGCACGAGCGGCCCTGGCACTTCTTCCAGTTCAGCGACATGGGCCTCAGGGCCCTGTTCTCGCCGGCCCTGGGATTCGAGTGCGTCGAGGCCACCCTGCAGAACCCGATCGTCGGGCGCTTCTCGGCCTACGCCGACCGTTACCTGCGCTTCCGCCCGGTGCCGGCGCTCTACTGCCACGCCACCATTGTCGCCCGGAAGGTCCGCGACGTGGAGGGCTTCGACTGGCGCAAGGTCACAGTCGCCGAGGTGGTCGGCGAGACGCACTACCCACCACCGGTGGGCTAAGGGTTCAGCGGCCTGGCGTCAGGGACAGCGCGCGCAATGCGTCATCGATGGGGATGAAGAGGTTGATGCCCACGGGCGCGCCGCCGATCTCCATTCCCGACACTGTGATGCCGACAACGGAGCCCTCTTCGTCGAGGAGAGGCCCGCCGCTGTTGCCTCCGTTCACCACCGCGTCGCTCTGGATGTAGGCGCGGCCTTCGTAGACGCGAGTCGCTGAGACCACGCCCTTGGTGACCGAGCCCTGGAACCGCTGGTCCAGCGGCGTGCCGACCACGAAGACAGCCTCGCCCAGCCGTGGCGCCAGCGTGCGTAGAACCAGCGGCGACGACCGGGGCGCGCTGGTTCGCACCAGCGCCACGTCTCGACCGGGGTCGGAGCGCAAGACCTCCCCAACACCCTCCGCGCCGTCCGGCCAACGCACCTTCACGTGCCGGGCGCTCCCGACCACATGATGGTTCGTGAGCAGCAGGCCGTCGCCGGCGATCAGGAAGCCACTGCCCATGCCGTCACCCGCAAAGATCGTGACCACGGCGCCGGCGGAGCTGGCGATGGTGCGGACCGCCGGTGGCGGCGCAGCGAAAGTCATGGGCGGCAGGCTGGGCCTGCTCGACTCCTGCGTTGGCTGCGTCATCAGAACCCGATACTGGGTCGACGCCAGCAGGGCCCTGACGTTCTGGCGGAAGGCGTCGTAGAACGTGCGCTCGACGCCGTCCGAGGAATAGCGTTTCTGCTCTCCGCCCGCCGTGGTGGGGACCCGCGCGACGATCTGCCGCCGCACGCTGTCGAACACCTGCCACTCGACCGACATCTTCATGCGGCCGCTGTAGATGACGGGATTGGCCTCCACGTTGCTGCAGAGGCGGGCGTCCATCCCGGTGATGAGTGCGGCCACTTGGAAGCGCTCGGAACTAGGGCCCGTCTCGAACAGGTTGAGGTTCTGTCCCCCGGAGAACCCGGCGCGACCGGCCTCCTCCCGGAAGACCGCGCCCAACCGCGCGGAATCCAGTTCCCAATCGGCCGCGCTCCACCGCAGGGGACTCGAGATCAGGCTGCAGGTGAGGATTGAGCCCTCGTAGGCCCAAGTCGCGCCTTCATTGATCTGGAAGGCGCCTCGAGCGAACTTGGCCCCCTCGACATGGGTTCCGGCCGGCAGCGGCGAAACCTCGACCGGCGGTGGAAGGTCGAGCTTGGGCGCAGCCTCGGCGCCGCCAGCCATGGCCACGCAGCCGATGGCCGCCAAAAGCAGGTCGCGAATTCTCAACGCACTCCCCCAACTCGACAGCTCGACTCTGCCGCAATCTTGGGTTGCGATCTACCCCTCGCCCCACACCGCCAGCTCGTTGCCCGCCGGGTCGGTGAAGTGGAAGCGGCGGCCGCCAGGGAAGCTGAAGATCGGGCGGGTGATCGTGCCGCCGGCGGCGCGGACCTTGGCCTCCATCGCCTCGAGGTCGTGGGCGTAGAGCACCACGAGCGGCGTGCGGGTCGCCTCGGCCGGGTCGGCGTCGAAGCCGCCGTCCAGGCCCTCCTGGAAGGCGGCGTAGCTGGGGCCGTAGTCGGTGAAGGCCCACCCGAAGGCCTGACCATAGAAGGTCTTCAGCGCAGGCAGATCGCCGCCACCGGGCAATTCCACATAGTCGACCTTGCCGTCTTCGCGCACGAGAACGCCTCCCGATTGTTCCTAATTTGTTCCGACCCTAGATCGTCGTCACGGCAGAGTCCAGACGGCGGTCTTCTTGACCTCCATGTCCTCGAGTTCGCGGGTGGTCGGCACCTGGTATTCGGCCAGCTTGCGGAGGCCCTCGCGGGGGAAGTAGCTGCGGCCAGGGTCGCCTATCAGCACCGTCTTGCCCGCGCCCCGCGCCTCGCCGAGCCAGGCCATGACGCGGGCGGCCAGGGGCTTCTCGTAGCAGATGTCGCCGGCGAGGATGACGTCGGCCCACGCTGGCGGCGGCGTGTCCAGCAGATCCTGGTCGGTGAACTCGCAGCTCACGCCGTTGGCCTCTGCGTTGGCGGCCAGCGCCGCGCCGCAGAACGGATCGACGTCCGCGGCCAGCACGCGCGCTGCGCCGGCCTTGGCCGCCGCGATGCCCACGATGCTCGAGCCGGAGGCGAAGTCGACCACGCCCTTGCCCGCGACGATGTCGGGATGATCCAGGATGTAGCGGGCCAGGGCCTGGCCTCCAGCCCAGGCGAAGGCCCAGAACGGCGGCGGCAGGCCGATCTGCTCGAGGGCCTCCTCGGTCATCCGCCAGATGGGCGTGATCTCGTCGGCGAGGCGCAGGACCAGTTCCGGCGTGTGCGGCGGGTGCTGCAGGCGCGTGTTCTCGAGGACGAAGGCGCGGCGGCCCTCCGGCGTGGGGTCTATCATCCGCGACCTCTCGCCGCAGACGACCTCGGGATCAACCACAAAGGCCGGCCATTTCCAGTGGCTTAAGCTTTCGTCGCGAAAGGACAGGGTTCGGGAAACGAGGGTTCGGGAGGCGACGAATGAGCGTGCTCCGCACCGCGGAGACGCGACGACGCAAAGAGTCGGGGCGAAGCCTGGAGGCGCGGGTCGTCGGCGTGGCGCTGGTCTCGACGCTGACAGCCCTCCTCGCCGCCTTCACCCTCTATCAGTGGCGCAACTGGTCGGCGGACAGGGCGGAACTGGCGGAAGAGTCGGTGAAGCTGGCCCAGGCGATCGGGGTCTCCGCCAACCGCGAGCTGCTGTCCGGGACAGCCGAAGCCCAAGCGGTCACCGCCGCCCTGTTCTATGGCAGCGAGAAGTCCGTAGCCGTCGCCTATTGGGACGCCGAGGGGCGTGAACTGCGTCTGGCCAGGCCGGGCCACGAAACTGCGCGCCTGTCGGCTGCCGGCGAGGACCAACCTCGGGCGCGATATCGTGGCAGCGCCCTGGAAGTGCATGTCCCCCAGATGGTCGGCGGGCGGCGCGGCGGTGAGGTGGCGCTGCTGGTCGACGGCAGTGAGCTGGTCGCCGAGCGCCTGGTGAACATCGGGATCGCGCTCGCGCTTTCGCTGGTCGCCACCCTGGCCGCGGGACTGCTGGCGCGCAGTCTGGCCCGGCGAGCGCTCGCGCCTCTGCGCGCCGTGGACGAGGCCATGCGGGCGGCCGCGGCCTCCCGCAACTTCGGCCTGCGGCTGCCGGTGGCTGAGGACGACGAGATCGGCCGGCTGACCCGGCGCTTCAATCGGTTGCTGGGCAGCCTCGAAGACTATGACGAAAGCCTCAAGGCGGCGCTTCGCGAGGCGACGGCGGCGCGCGACGCCGCGGAGGGCGCCAACACCATGAAGGCCCGGTTCCTGGCGAACATGGGCCACGAGCTGCGCACGCCCCTGAACGGCGTGCTGGGAATGAGCCAGGCCTTGCTGCGCGAGCCCCTGACGCCGGCGCAGCGCGAGCGCGTAGACGTGATCCTGAGCTCGGGATCGGCGCTGCTCACGGTCCTCAACGACATCCTGGACCTCGCCGAGATGGAACGGGGTGAAGTGCGGCTCGAGCATCAGCCGTTCGATCTCGCGGCGGTCGTGGAGCAGGCCTGCGCGACCGCGTCCATGCTGGCTGAGTCCAAGGGGCTCTCGCTCGACGTCGAGATCGAACCCGGCGCGCGCGGCGCCTGGATGGGAGATCCCGGACGCCTGCGGCAGCTGGTCTACACCCTCGTGTCCAACGGCCTGAAGTTCACGGAGGTCGGCGGCGTGACCGTGCGTCTCACCGCCGGCGGGCGCGGCGTCGTGCTGACGGTGGCCGACACCGGCATCGGCATTCCCGCGACGGTCCTGCCGCATCTCTTCGAGAGCTTCACCCAGGCCGACGGCGGCGCGACCCGACGCGTCGGCGGCATGGGCCTAGGCCTTGCGATCTGCCGGCAGGTGGTGGGTCTCATGCAGGGCACGCTCGCGGTGGAAAGCGCCTGCAGCCGAGGCAGCACCTTTACGCTCATGCTGCCCCTGGACCGCGCCTCGCGGCAGATGGAGCGCGCCAACCCGGACGACGGGATCGAGTCCTTGCGGGTCCTGGTCGCCGAAGACAACGAGACGAACCAGCGCGTGGTGCGCACGGTGCTGAACGCCCTGGGCGTGGACCCGATGATCGTCGCCGACGGCCGCCAGACTGTCGAGGCGTGGTCGAGCGCCGACTGGGACCTCATCCTGATGGACATCCAGATGCCGATCCTGGACGGCGTCGCCGCCACCCTGGAAATCCGGCGTCGCGAACTCGCCGAAGGGCGCGCCCGCACGCGGATCGTGGCGCTGACAGCCAATGCCACGCCCGCCCAGGGGGACTTCTATCTCGCCGCCGGGATGGATGGCCTGGTGCCCAAGCCGATCATGATCGACCAGCTGTACGACGCGCTGGCGAGCGCGGCCGCGGTGCGTCTCCACGACGGCCTTACGGGCGCCGCCCCTCCGCAGCTCAGGCAGGGCGTCGCGCATTAGGCGCTGTCGGCAGGTCGGCCCTACTGCAGGGCCCGGAACGCTCCCTGCCGCACGCCGCGCTCCTCGGGCGTGGCGCCGCCGCCGTGGTCCTCGTTCGCCGGCCGCGACGCCGCGAGGCGCAGGACGTCGAGGTAGCCGGGCGAGGTCAGCATCCGGGGAAGCACGCCCTTGGCCTTCAGCAGCCTGTGCGCGCGGGGCAGGTTGTAGCAGGGCACATGCATGAACATGTGATGCTCGCAGTGATAGTTCACGTAGTAGGGCGCGAGGAAGATGCGTGCGAGCGGACCGGCGTGTGTGGTCCGGGCGTGACGAAGGGGGTCCGCCTCGTCCTTCGCCACGCAGGCGTGCTCGGCGATGTTGCGCAGGCGGGTGATCATCGGCAGCCAGGTGGCTGACGGCAGCCACCACAGAACCGGCCACGCCCACCAGTAGCCGAGCGGCGCCGTGATCGCGATCGTCACCGCCGCGCCGATGAAGAACCGGGGCCGCCGCTTCACGAACGCCCAAACGATCCCGGCCGTGCTCTGACCGGGTTTGCGCTCGCGGATCCGCCGGAACAGCGGGGCCCAGCGCTGCTTGAAGTGGGTCTGGCCGGTCAGGTCGCGGACGATCTTGCGGCGGAGGCTGACGGGCGTGATCGGGAAGGGGGCCGACAGGCCCAGATCGGGGTCCTCGGCCTGCTGGGCGTACTTGTGGTGCCCCAGGTGATAGGCGCGGTACTCGGCCAGGCCACCGGGCGTCAGGAATTCGCCCAGCCAGTCGTTGACCTTCAGGTTCGGATGCAGGGCGCCGTGACTGGCGTCGTGCATCAGGATCGCGAGGCCCAGCTGGCGGCCGCCGATGATCATCACCGCCAGCGGGATGGTGACCGGGAACAGCATCGCCATGACGGCGGCGGCGATGATCACCAGCCAGGCGTGGGCCATCAGGGCCGGACCCTTCCAGGCCGACTTGCGGGAGAGGGGCGCCCATTCCTGCGGCGTGAAGAAGTCCTTCGGGGCGACACGGGCGGCGGCGGCCATCAGGCGTCTCCATCTTGTTCGTTGGCCGGCTTGCGGTCGGTCGGCTCCCGCGTGACCGGCGCGGCCCGAAGCAGGGCCATCATTTCTTCGACCGCGTCGGCGACGGTGGCGTCGGTGGCGCCTTCGCGCAGGGCGACGCCCAGGGCCAGGGTCCAGAAGCGGCGGGCGACGGTGGCGGCGGACTCGGGCCCGGTCCAGCCACGGGCCCGGCGGGCGTCGGCATAGGCGCGGTCACCCTCGGCGTGCAGCCGCTCGAAGGTGCGGGCGATCAGTGGCGCAAGGTCCTGGCGACGGCGGGTGAGAGACAGGGCCTCGACGAACAGCGCCAGGCCCGGCGAGCCGACGACGGTCTCCACGAGACGGCGGTTGTACTCGGAGCCGGTGGCCGCGCCGGCGGCGGCGGACTCGGCCTGGCGGGCGACGTACAGCACCTCGCGGCAGGCGGCCTCGACGAACAGCGCCTCCTTGGTCCGGAAGTAATAGGTGACCTGGCTGGGATAGGCGCCCGCGGCCCGCGCGATCTCCGCCACCGAGGCGGCGCCCAGGCCCTTGACCTTGAACAGATCCACCGCTGCGTCGAGCAGGCGCGAGCGCATCCGCTTGCCGGGCTCGCGCACGGCGCGCACGTCGGCCAGGATCTGCACGTTCGCCATTCCTTGTTTGTATGTCATACAAGAACGGCCGACAAGACCACCAGGGGGGCAGCGGTGCGGACGCGCCCTGCGCGCTTTCGCCGCTGTGGATTCACGATCCTTCGTCACCTCGCCGCCACGAACGCGGGCCACCCTCGCGGACGTGTGGAGATGAGACCGATGCTGAATGGATTGATGCGGTTGTTCGGCCTGCGGCGGCGTGCCCCCAAGGCCAGGAAGATGTCCCTGCCCGGGTGGACTGGTAAGCGTTAAAGGCCGCCGGCGGCGATCGCCGCCGCGAGGAGAACGCCAGCGGCGGAGTTCGACTTGAAGAGGCGCAGCGCGAGCGCTGGATCGTCGGTGCGCACCCGACGGGCCTGGACGAGCAGCAGCGCGGCGTAGGCCGCCGCCAGCACCCAGAACGGGGCCCCGAGGTGGGCGGTCCAGGCCGCGGCCGCCACGAGCCAGAGCGAGGCCAGGTAGAAGCCCAGAACCGCCCGGGGCGCGGCCGCGCCCAGTCGCCGGGCGGACGACTTCACCCCGGCCAGCGCGTCGTCCTCAAGGTCCTGGATGGCGTAGATCGTGTCATAGCCCAGGGTCCAGAAGACGCCCGCGGCGTAGAGCAGGACGCCCGGTGCGCCGAGGACGCCGGCGGCCGCCGCGAACCCCATCAGCGCGCCCCAGTTGAACGTCAGTCCCAGCCACGCCTGCGGCCACCAGGTGATCCGCTTCATGAAGGGATAGGCGGCGACGAGTCCGAGCGAAGCCACCCCGAGAGCCCAGCACAACGGCGGCAGGCTGACGAGGATCAGCAACGAGATCAGGCTGCAGCCGACCACGAAGGCCCACGCCTGTTTCACCGAAATCTGGCCGGAGGCCACCGGCCGTCCGGCGGTGCGGGCCACCTTGGCGTCGATGTCGCGGTCGACGATGTCGTTGTAGGCGCAACCCGCCGCGCGCATCAGCGCCGAGCCCAGGAAGAACAGGGCCAGCAGCCGCAGGTCGGGCCAGAGGCCCCGCATCGCTCCGGCCAGGGCGATCCCCTGCCAGCCGGGCAGCATCAGGAGCCAGATGCCCGCGGGCCGGTCGAACCGGCCGAGCTTCAGCCACGGTCGCAGCCGCGCGGGCGCCCAGCGGTCCACCCAGTTGCTTGGGGCGGCGTCGGGCAGGGGCGCGGCGGGGGTCATGTCCGCCGCTTAGCAGAACCCGGGGTGTTGCCGAAATGCCGCTTGTCTCCTTCGCACGCTGACGTTGCGTGTGCGCTTCCTTGACCGACGTTCGGCCACCCCATAGCTTTCCGGACTTCGAGGCCTGAACGAGGGAGGTTCGTCAGAATGACAGCTGTCGACATGACCGCCTTCCGCGCGCTTCGCCTCGGGCCGCCGCCGCTTCATTAAGTCGCCCGAACCGCTTCGCCACGAGGCCTGACCGGCTGCTCTCGCGAAGCGATCCTGCGCGCGCCCAATCCACCGCCATTGCGGATCCGCCAGAGCCGTGCCGGCTCCGGCGCCCCGATCCGCCCATTCTGTTTTCCGCGCCCCCCGAGCGTTCCCTTGCGGAGTCTCCAGGGCGGCCATCCGATTTCGAGACCTTCGCCATGACCGACCACTACGAGGACGAGGAAGAGAACCGGCAGCGCCAGCTGTCGAACCGCCAGGTGCTGGGGTTCGTCGCCGGCTACTGGCGGCGCCGGCCATGGCTGATGGCCGCGACCGTGGTCCTGACCCTGATCGCCATCGGCTTCGACCTCATGCTGCCCTGGGCGGCGGGGCGGCTGGTGGACGCCGTGGCCGCCGGGCCGTCGAACCCGGACCCCGCGTGGCGGGCGTGGCTGCTCTTCGTGGGCGTCTACCTGGCCTTCTCGGTGCTCCGGAACACCGCCATGCGGTTCCTGATCCCCTTCTCGGCGACGAACATGAAGGAGATGACCGACGACGGCTTCCGCCACGTCCAGGGCTTCTCATCAGACTGGCACGCCGACACCTTCGCCGGCTCCACCGTCCGGCGCCTGAGCCGGGCCATGTGGGGCTACGACGTGGTCACCGACGCCGTGCTGATCTGGTTCGGCCCCGCGGCCATGGTGCTGGGCGGTCTATGCGTGATGATGCTGCTCCGCTGGCCGGCGGTCGGCCTCTTCGCCTGCGCTGTGACGGCGCTGTATGTGCTGTCCAACGTCTACCTGACGGCGCTGTGGGCGCGGCCGGCGAACCTGAAGTCGGTGGCCCTGGACTCGCGCATCGGCGGGGCTCTTGCAGACTCCATCTCCTCGAACGCCACGGTGAAGACCTTCGGCGCCGAGACGCGGGAGGAGGCGAGGATCGGCGGCGTCACCGAGATGTGGCGCAAGGCGACCATGAAGACCTGGGGCCGCTTCACCGACCTCTGGCTGTTGCACAACATGATGCTGGTCGGCCTGCAGGCGGGGCTGACGGGCCTGCTGCTGCTGGAGTGGACCCGGGGTCGCGCCAGCGCCGGGGACATCGCCTTCGCGGTGACGGCCTTCATGCTGATGAGCGGCTATCTGCGGAACATCGGCGAGAACATCCGCACGGCGCAGAAGGGGGTGGACGACATCGAGGACGTGGCCCGCTACGCCCGGACCGAGCCGCAGGTCATCGACCATCCCGGGGCGGCGTCGTTCCGTCCCGAACTGGGCGAGATCGTCTTCGACCGGGTGGTGTTCCGCTACAAGTCGGCCGAACACCCGCTCTACGACCGCTTCACCCTGCGGATCGCGCCGGGCGAGCGGGTGGCGCTGGTCGGGGCCACGGGCTCGGGCAAGTCGACGTTCGTGAAGCTCATCCAGCGTCTGTACGACGTTCAGGGCGGGACGATCCTGATCGACAGCCAGGACATCGCGACGGTCACCCAGGGTTCTCTGCGGCGGGCCATCGCGGTGGTGCCGCAGGATCCGGCGCTGTTCCACCGGACCCTGGCCGAGAACATCAGCTACGCGCGCCCGGACGCCACCCACGAGGAGATCGTGCTGGCGGCTCGGCGGGCGCGGGCCCACGACTTCATCATGCGCCTGCCCAAGGGCTACGACACCCTGGTCGGCGAGCGCGGCGTGAAGCTCTCGGGCGGCGAGCGGCAGCGGGTGGCCATCGCCCGCGCGTTCCTGGCGGATGCGCCGATCCTGGTTCTGGACGAGGCGACGAGCTCGCTCGATGTCGAGACCGAGCTGCAGGTGCAGGCGGCGATGGAGGAGCTGATGGTGGGCCGCACCACCATCGTCATCGCCCACCGGCTGTCGACCATCCGCAGCGCGGACCGAATCCTGGTCTTCGACCATGGCCGCATCATCGAGGAGGGCCGCCACGCCGAACTGGTGAAGCAGGGCGGCGCCTACGCCCGGCTGCACGCGGTGACGGAGGGGGTCGTCTAGGCGGCCCTCTCCAGCGCCCCTTCCAGCATCGGGGCGAGGTCGCCCCGGCGCTCGACCCGCACGGTCTCCAGGCCCAGCCAGCCGGCCATGCGCTGCAGTTCGGCCGCGAGCCTCGGCGCGGTCTCGTCGCTGGCCCAGGGCTCGGCGTGGCTGGACTGGACGATCAAGACGCCGGCCTTGCGGTCGGCCTTGAGGTCCACCCGCGCGGTGAGGGCGTCGCCCTCCAGGAACGGCAGCACGTAGTAGCCGTGCTGCCGCTTCTCGGCCGGCACGTAGATCTCGATCCGATAGCGCACGCCGAACAGGCGCTCGGTGCGCTCGCGGAACCAGATCAGGTTGTCGAAGGGCGACAGCAGGGCGGTGTGGAGGATCCGACGGGGCCGGCGGGCGGCGGGGTCGAGGTAGGCCGGCTCGCGCCAGCCCTTCACGGAGACGGGAAGCAGTTCGCCGCCCTCCACCAGCTCGGCGACGCGGGCCCGGGTCTCCTCCACGCCCATCCGGAAGTAGTCGCGCAGGTCACGCTCGGTGGCGATGCCCATGGCGCGGGCGGCGATGCGCACCAGCTGTCGCTGGGCGTCCTCGCGCGTCGGGGTCGGCGCCTCGGCCACGGCGCGGGGCAGCACCTTCTCCGGCAGGTCGTAGACCCGCTCGAACGTGCCGCGGCGGGTGGCGGTGGTCAGCTCGCCCGCCCAGAACAGGCTCTCGACCGCCCGCTTGGATTCGCTCCAGCCCCACCAGCCGCCCTGGCCCTTGTGGCCCATCTCGAGCTCGCCGGCCGACATCGGCCCGCGCCGGGCGATTTCGTCGCGGACCGTGTCGAGGAAGTCTCGCCGCTCGCGGATGAACCGGGCGATCCCCTTCCAGGCCCCGCGCCCCTCCTGCGCGTCGGCCATCCGCCAACGCAGCAGCGGCTGGGACGACAGCGGCAGCAGCGAGGCCTCGTGCGCCCAGTACTCGAACAGCGGCCGTTTGCGGCCCCAGGCGATCTCCTCCAGCAGCTCGCGCGGATAGGCGCCGAGGCGCGAGAAGGCCGGCATGTAATGGGTGCGCGAGACCACATTGACCGAGTCGAGCTGCACCACCCCCAGCCGCTCGACCAGCTTCGCCAGACGGCGACGGTCGACGGGCGCGTCTCGGTCGCCGCCGAAGCCCTGGGCGGCGAGGGCGATGCGGCGCGCCTCTCCGGCGGTGAGCGTGTTCTTCATGCGGAAGTCCCGAGCGGAATCGACCGGCGCAGCCTAGTGATCGAACAAAAAAAGAACAATGATCGTAAATTGATGGTTAAGCGACGTGGTTAACCTCTCGGCGGGCGCCAGCACGAAAGTGGAACTTAAGCGAAATATATCAATGTGATCCGATACCCGCGCCTGCAGATCCGCCCGGAACGCCGCCGCTGGCCGGCGTGAAGGCCCCGCCGGCAAGGTGGGGCGACGGCGCTCAGCCAGCAATCTGGAACGAACGCGGTACGAACTTCCTAAACGGATGGTTAAGCGATGTGGTTAACGTCTCGCGGAGCTTGAGTACAAACGTGGAACTTGTTTCCAGTTAGGCAAAACGCCGATCGTTGACTCAGGCGTCAGGTTCCCTCGGCGGTTCAGCGTTCCAAGCGGCCGTCGGTGAGGGCGGCGATCTCGAACGGGAACAGCACCTCGGGGTCGGGCGGCGGCACCTCGCGGGCGATGCGCTCGGGGGCCAGCACGTGGACCAGGTGGCTGAGCAGGGCGAGGCGGGCCGTGCGCTTGTGGTCGGCCCGCACGCAGATCCAGGGCGCGGCGGGCGTGGACGTACGGCGCAGCATCTCATCGCGGGCGGCGGAATAGTCGTCCCACCTGTCCTGGGCGGCGGCGTCGAGCGGCGAGGCCTTCAGCGCCTTCAGCGGATCGGTGCGGCGCTCTTCCAGCCGCTCGGCCTGCTTGGCTTTGGAGACGTCCAGCCAGACCTTCACCAGCCGCAGGCCGCTCTCCAGAAGCATGGCCTCGAAGGTCGGCGTGTCGCGCAGGAACACCTCCTGCTCCTCGGGCCGCGAGAAGCCCATCACCCGCTCAACCCCGGCCCGGTTGTACCAGGAGCGGTTGAAGACCACCGTCTCGCCACAGGCCGGCAGGTGCGCGACGTAGCGCTGGAAGTACCACTGGCTGCGCTCGCGGTCCGACGGCTTGGGCAGCGCCACCACCCGGGTCTGGCGGTTGGACAGGTGCGCGGTCAGCACCCGGATCGCGCCGTCCTTGCCGGCGGCGTCGCGCCCCTCGAAGACGATCGCGACCTTCTCGTCGCTCTCCATGGCGTGCTGCTGCCAGCGCACCAGGGCGAGCTGGCGGGCTTCGAGGTCTTTGTCGTGGTCCTTGGCCATGGGGCGAGCCTATGCGCTGCGGGGCGGTGGAGGCTAGAACGCTCACATGATCCGTCTGTTCGTTCCCCACGACCTGGGCCCCGGCGCGCGCCTTGACCTGGACGAGGGCCAGAGCCGCTACCTGGCCGCCGTGATGCGGCTGGCGGCGGGCGACGCCCTGGCGGTGTTCAACGGCCGCGACGGCGAGTGGCGGGCCGAGGTGGCGAGCGTCGGCAAGCGCGCGGTGACGATCATCGTCGAGGCGCAGACGCGGCCGCAGGCGACGGGCCCCGACCTCGATCTCGTCATCGCGCTCGTGAAACGCGCCCGGCTGGAGACCATCGTCGAGAAGGCGGCCGAACTGGGCGCCCGCCGCGTCCGGCCGGTGATCACCGAACGGACCAACGCCGACCACACCCGCGTCGACCGGCTGCAGGCCATCGCCACCGAAGCCTCGGAACAGACCGGTCGCCTCGACGTGCCGGAGGTCTGCGCGCCGGTGAAGCTGGAGCGGATGATCGCGGACTGGGAGGCGGGCCGGCGCCTGCTGTTCTGCGACGAGGCGGGCGATGCGAAGCCGGTGCTGGAGGCGGTGGCGGACGGCGGACCCTGGGCCATCCTGATCGGGCCCGAGGGCGGCTTCTCCCCCCGCGAACGCGAGGCGCTGCGGGCGCTGCCCTACGCCACGCCGGCGACCCTGGGGCCGCGGATTCTCCGCGCCGACACCGCGGCGATCAGTGCGCTCACCCTCTGGCAGGCGGCGGTCGGCGACTGGCGCCCTTGAGCTTGGCGCGATTGCGCCCACCTATCCTGACGACGTAAAGACGCGGGCCGCGGGGCCGTCAGAAACCCCGCGACGGCGTTATGGCCCGGGGAGAGACTATGGCCGAAGCCGCCTGCGACGACCGTCCGCTGGTGTTCGAAGACCTGGTCCGCTGGATGGCGGACGGGGGCAAGCCCAAGAGCGAGTGGCGCGTCGGCGCCGAGCACGAGAAGTTCGTCTTCCGGCTGAAGGACCACGCGCCGGTCCCCTACGAGCCGAACGGGATCAAGGCCCTCCTGGACGGGCTGACCCGTTTCGGCTGGACCCCCGTCATGGAGGGCGAGAACGTCATCGCGCTGGAGCGCGGCCTGGCGAACGTCAGCCTGGAGCCGGGCGGCCAGTTCGAGCTGTCGGGCGCGCCGCTCGAGACGGTGCACGAGATCTGCGAAGAGACCGGACAGCACCTCAACGAGGTGAAGCAGGTCGCCGACGAACTCGGGCTGGGTTTCCTGGGCCTGGGCTTCACGCCGATCTGGACCCGCGACCAGGTCCCGGTGATGCCCAAGGGCCGCTACAAGATCATGCGCCAGTACATGCCGAAGGTCGGCAATCTGGGCCTCGACATGATGTTCCGGACCTGCACGGTGCAGGCGAACCTCGATTTCGCGGACGAGGCCGACATGGTGGCCAAGTTCCGCACCAGCCTGGCGCTGCAGCCGATCGCCACGGCGCTGTTCGCCAACTCGCCGTTCATCGAGGGTAAGCCGTCGGGCTTCGTCTCGGCGCGGGCGAACGTGTGGACCGACACCGACGCCGACCGCACCGGGATGCTGGACTTCGTCTTCAAGGACGGCTTCGGCTTCGAGACCTACGCCCGCTACGCGCTCGACGTGCCGATGTATTTCGTCAAGCGCGGCGACCGCTACATCGACGTGGCCGGGCGCTCGTTCCGCGACTTCATGGAGGGAAAGCTGCCGGAACTGCCCGGTGAGCGCCCGACCCTCAAGGACTGGGCCGACCACACCACCACCATCTTCCCGGAGGTGCGGCTCAAGAAGTACCTGGAGATGCGCGGCGCCGACTCCGGTCCATGGAGCCGCCTGTGCGCCCTGCCGGCGCTGTGGATGGGCGTGCTGTACGACAGCGCCGCCCTGTCGGCCGCCTGGGACCTCTGCAAGGATTGGGACATCGCGGACCACGAGCGCCTGCGCGCCGACGTCACCCGTCTGGGCCTGAAGGCCGAGGTGGGCGGACGCACCGTGCAGGACGTGGCCAAGGACCTGCTGGCCATCGCCAAGGCGGGGCTGAAGGCCCGCAACCGCCTGTCTGGCGGGATGGTCGACGAGACCGGCTACATCGCCGAACTGGAGCAGATCGCCGACACGGGCGTGACGCCGGCCGAGCGGCTGCTGGAACTGTACGAGACCCGCTGGAACCGCGACGCCGGACGGGTCTTCGACGACTTCGCCTACTGAAGGCCACAACGTCCCGTCTGGCTCTGCCGCATCGCTACGGCGCCCGCTATCTCCGGCCCATGCCTGCCTGGTTCGGATCCTGTCACTGCGGCGCCGTACGATTTCGCGTCGAGGCCGAGATCGACGAGCTGACCCGCTGTGACTGCTCGCTGTGCCGCCGGCGCGGCGCGCTGATGGCCAAGGTCCCGGAAGCGGCCCTGACGATCGAAGCCGGAGAGGACCGGCTGCGGTTGTACCAGTGGAACACCCGGATGGCCCGCCACTGGTTCTGCGGCGACTGCGGGATCTACACCTTCCATCGCAAGCGGGCTGCGCCCGACAGCTATGGCGTGAACGTCGGCTGCCTGGAGGACTTCGATCCCTGGGCCTATCCGTTTCGGCTCGCCGACGGGTTGACGATGAGCGTACGGTCCGGCGAGGCTCGCCCGGAGTGGCCCGGGCCGCGCGAGGACTGACATGGCCGTCAAGCTGCCGAAGTACGCCCACTGGGTGGCGGAGCGTCGCTTCCTGGTCGATGCGTCCCGCCTGCCGCCATTGGATCCCAGCACGGCGCGGCTGATCGAAGACCTCTACATCGACGGAGGGCGCCTGCGTCTGCGCCGCATCACCCACACGGCCACCGGCGAGCAGGAGTTCAAGCTCGGCAAGAAGTACGCGCCAGACAATCCGCTCATCGGGCCGATGACCAACCTCTACCTCGACCCCGAGGAGTACGCGGCGCTCGAGGCGCTGCCGGGGCGCCGGGTGGCCAAGGCGCGCTACAAGGTCGGGGCGTTCACCATCGACATCTTCAAGCCGCCGTTCGACGGCCTGGTCACCGCCGAGTGCGAGGCTTCCAACCGGATGGCCGCCCTGCGGTTCGACGTGCCCGAATGGTGCGTCCGGGAGGTGACCAACGAAGTGGACTACACGGGCTGGAGCCTCGCCCAGGCGCAGACCCCGCCAAAGGGCTGACGCGCCGCTAGCGGACGCCGTCTCTGGGACCGGGCCCCTCGACGTTTGGCGGCCAGTGGTCACGCTGGGAAGCGCCCGAGCCGGAATCGGTGTGCTGAACCACCTCGTCGACGCCAGGGCGGTCGAGCGCGCGCTCCTCGGGCGCGTCCGCACCGGCCGCGGGCTCGTCGAGCGAATAGACCTCGATGCGGTCGGCATAGAACGCGAGGCAGCCTGCGATCCCGGACATGGCCGGATAGGGCGTCTCGTAGGACCAGGCGACGTTCTCCTCGACGCCGCCGTCCATATCCAGGGTCCAGTAGCTGGCCTCGCCCTTGTAGGGGCAGGTGGTGTGGCGCGAGGTCTGGCCGAAGTAGCTCATCTCAACGTCGGCCTTCGGAAAATAGACCACCTGCGGGTAGCTCGCCTCGCGCAGCAGGATGGCGCGGTCGCTGTCGGCGACGACATGCCCGCGGTAGCGGGCGCGCCACCGGGTCGGGGCGGCGGTGAGGGTGATGGGGTGGTCGGGACCGGGCGTCAGCATGGGGTTCTCCTCGCGCTCTAAACGCACTCTGGCGCCATCCGGCTGCGTCCGGATCGGCGCGGAGGCGACCCTGGCGGCGCTCGCAGGGGCGCAGGCTTGCTTGTGCCGGGACGATACGCGTGATTTTCTCCCGCCAACTCCCGGCGCGCGGGCGAAACGACCCGCCGCGACCGGCTCAGGGAAAGCGGAAACTCCTCCACATGGATCCAGTCGTAATTATCGGCATCGTCGTGACGCTGCTCACGGGCGCGCCGGTGCTGATGCAGCTCACGCGCAACCACCCGCGCGGGCTCATCATCCTCTTCTTCGCCGAGATGTGGGAGCGGTTCTCCTACTACGGGATGCGCAGCATCCTGATCTTCTACCTGACCCAGCACCTGCTGTTCGACCAGGAGACGGCCGGCAACCAGTACGGCTCCTACACGTCGCTCGTGTATCTGCTGCCGCTGCTCGGCGGCCTGCTGGCCGACCGTTGGCTCGGCACCCGCAAGGCGGTGGCGTTCGGCGCCCTGCTGCTGGTCGCCGGCCACCTGACGATGGCGGTCGAGGGCTCCGGCGCGAAGCAGACCCTGACCTACGCCGGCCAGACCTACGAGGTCGTCGCGGAGGGTCGGATGGAGAACCGCCAGGTGCATCTGGTGGTCGCCGGCCAGCCCTATGAGCTCGGCCCGGCCGAGCAGGGCGGCCTGCAGGTCAAGAACCTGCCGGCCGGCGCCGCGATCCCGGCGGTCCTGGAAAAGGGCTCCTACCAGCTGACCACCACCACCGACCCGCTGGCCAAGAACGCGTTCTTCTTCGCGGTCAGCCTGATCATCATGGGTGTCGGCTTCCTGAAGCCGAACATCTCCACGATCGTCGGCCAGCTCTATCCGCAGGGCGACCCGCGGCGGGATTCCGGCTTCACCCTCTACTACTACGGCATCAACCTCGGGGCCTTCTGGGCCTCGGCGCTCTGCGGCTTGCTGGGCGTGAAGTTCGGCTGGTGGGCAGGGTTCGGCCTCGCCGGCGTCGGCATGGCGGCGGGCTTCGTGGTCTTCGTGCTGGGCAAGAAGCACCTGCAGGGCAAGGGCGAGCCGCCCGAGCCGGCCAAGCTCGCCGAGAAGGTCGTCGGGCCGATCAGCCGCGAGTGGCTGATCTACCTTGGCGGCGTCCTGGGCGTGATCCCGGTGTTCTTCCTGGTCCAGAGCAACAAGCTCGTGGGCGCCGCGCTGGGCGTCTCGATCGTGGCGTCGCTGGCCTACATCGCCTTCGTCATCAGCCGGTGCAGCAAGGTCGAGCGCGAGCGGATGCTGCTGGCGCTCGTCCTGGTGTTCGGCTCGGTGGTGTTCTTCACCCTGTTCGAACAGGCGGGCACGTCGCTGAACCTCTTCGCGGCCACCAACGTGGACCTGATGGGGATCTCCGCGGCGCAGACCCAGTCGTTCAACGCCGGCTACATCCTGCTGTTCGCCCCGATCTTCGCGGCGATGTGGGCCTGGCTCGCCAGCCGCGGGCGCGATCCCAACCCGACGCTGAAGTTCGGTCTCGGCCTGTTGCAGGTCGGCCTCGGCTTCCTGATCGTCGTCTGGGGCCAGGGCTTCGCCGACGCTCAGTACAAGATGCCGCTGGTCTTCCTCGGCCTGCTCTACATGTTCCACACGACGGGCGAGCTGTTCCTGTCGCCCGTGGGCCTGTCGGAGATCACCAAGCTGTCGATCCCGCGGGTGGTCAGCTTCATGATGGCGGTCTGGTTCCTGGCCTCGTCCATCGCCCAATACGTGGGTGGCTGGATCGCCGGCGCCATGGGCGCGGAGACGGTCGGCGGCCAGGTGCTGGATCCCGCGGCCGCTCTGGCGACCTCGCTCGACGGTTTCAACAAGCTGGGCTGGGCCGGTGTCGCGGTCGGCGTTGCCTTCGTGCTGGCCAGCTTCTTCATCAAGGGCTGGGCCCACGGCGTGAACGATCCGGGCAACCATCCGCAGCCCGAGCCGATCGCCCCCGTCCTCGACGGTGAGCGCCAGGCGGTGAACCCGGCCGCGGTCCGCGCCGACCAGTAGGGTCCACGCTCACCGCAGACACGACGAAGGCCGCGGAGCGATCCGCGGCCTTCGCTTTGTCCGGCGCTGCGGGGGCGCGCCGGACTTCGGCGCTGGGGCTTAGCCGCCGAAGGTCTTGCGGATCCGCACGTAGTACATGCGGCCGAACTGGGTATCCTGGTCCTCAATCCGTGCGGGGGCGGAGTTCAGGTTGCGAGGGCCGTCGAAGATCTGGACGGTGCGGCGCAGGCCCCGCGAGGTGGCGTTGGCCAACTCGAAGCGGACCACAAGGTCAGGCCGCACGCGGTATTCCGCGAAGGGGCGCACGTAGGTCTTCAGCTTCACGGTCTCGATCAGGCTGACCCGGTACGAGGTCTCGCGCCAGCCGCCATAGACGTCCACGCCGTAGCTCGTCTTCCAGCGCGGCAGGTCGTGGCTGAAGGTCACGTTCCAGTCGAGCGGGTGGAGCTCGGAGATCTCGCGCTTACGGCCGGTGGTCGGATCGGTGACGCGGGACCAGCGCTTGGTGACGTCGCCCTTGAGCTGGCCGCCCCGCACGCCGAAGCGGTCCAGCGGCAGGGTGAGCTCGGCGCTGAGCTCGTCCTTCGTGCCCTTGCCGATGTTGGTGGGGCTGTCGAACACGCCCTTGGCGCCGCGCACCGGGCCAACGTCGATCACGTCGCTGAGCTGGGAATGGCGGGCGGTGAGCACCAGCACGGCGTCGCCGAGGAACCGTTGCTCCACGGCGACCTCACCCACCCAGGCCTGTTCCGGCTCAAGGTCGGGATTGCCTGCGGTGACGCCGGTGCCGGAGTTGAAGCCCGCGTCGGCCACGAAGTCGGCGAAGTCGAGCTGGCCGACCACCCGCTCCACCCGGGCCCGAAGCTGGGTCGACGGAGCCAGCGACCAGGAGGCCAGCAGCCGCGGCTTCACGAAGTAGAGTGTCTTGCCGAGATCGACGTCCCCGCCGGCGGTGATCTTCGAGCCTTCGAACCGCACGCCGCCTTCGAGCGTCCACGTCGGAGTGGGACGCCACACGGCCTTGCCGAACAGTTCGCCTCGCTTCTCCTCCACTCCCACGTTCGCGGCGGGCAGACCCTGGGAGACGCCGTTCTCGGTATAGATCGTCGAACTGTCGAGCTTGTTAAGCGCGCCCTCCGCACCAGCCTCGAGCGACAGCGCGTCACTGTAGCGGTACTTCAGCACGGATCTGGCGATGGTCTCGCTAGTCTCGCGCTCCAACGCAAAGACGCTCGCCGTCGCCCCCGAGGCGAACCGCGAGGTGACCTCGCGGTCGCGGGTCTGGTGCAGGCCGACGAGCTCGAGCTTGGTGCGGGCGCCGAAGTCGCGGTCGAAGCGACCCCCGATCTCGTTCTCAAAGACCCGAACGCCGTCATCGATGTTCGCCTCGCCGGGGCTCGGGAACGTGATGATCTCGTCCTGCTCGAACTTGTACTTGGCGCCGAAGTGCCGGGCGTTCAGGCGGACCTTGCCGCCCGCGAGTGGCTGGGCGTAGGCGCCGGTGAGGGTGTAGTTGCCCTCGTCCCCCTCGGATTGGATCTCGGAGCGCCGCAGGACGGTCCCGTCCGGCCGCACGCGCAGGCCCGGGCCGTCCCCGGCGCCGTCGTCCGCCCCGAAGCCGAAGCGGGCGGAGCCTTCCCAGCTCCGCTGGCCGTTCTCTCCCGAGAGCTCCAGGCGCGCGCCATAGAGGTTGCGGCCGTCGTAAAGGTGGTTGTTGGCGACGGCCACGAGGCCGCGGAAGCCGCCGGCGCCCTGCTTGCGGACCACATTGGCGATCACCGACTTCCCCTGCATGTCGATGCCGGGGGCGCCGCCGCGCACCAGGTCGATACGCTCCACCTGGCTGGCGGGGAGGCGACGAAGGATTTCCTCCAGGTTGTCGGTCTTGCTGGTGGGACGTTGGCCGTCGATCAGTACGTTGCCGCCACCGCCCTCGAAGCCGCGGATGCTGTCGCCGTCATCGAAAGCGAAGCCGGGCAGGCGCAGCACCATCTCGTGCGCGTTCTGGGGCTGCTGCGCGGCGAAGAACGCGGGCGGATAGCTGACGACGCCTTGCTGCGGCGTGGCGACGGCTTCTGGCGCCACGGCCGCGGCCGCCTGGGCCAGCAGGTGAACCAACAACATTCGAAAATTCTCCCCAAGTCGGGGAGAGACGTGCCCGTGGCGCACGCTTGGAGCGAGTTAAATGGCCGTAAGGTGGATTAAATCGGAGACAGATTTGTCACCGCGTCGTTCACCTTCGGTGGCGGGCTCAGACGCTGGTGCCGCCCACCGTGAGGCCGGTGATCTTCAGCGACGGCTGGCCGACGCCCACCGGCACGCTCTGCCCCGACTTGCCGCAGACGCCGACGCCGGCGTCGAAGTCGAAGTCGTCGCCGATCATGGTCACGCGGGTCAGCGCCGAGGGGCCGTCACCAATCAGGGTGGCGCCCTTCACCGGCGTTGTGATCTTCCCATCCTCGATCAGGTAGGCCTCGGTGCACTGGAAGACGAACTTGCCGTTGGTGATGTCCACCTGGCCGCCACCGAAGTTGGCGCAGTAGAGGCCGCGCTTCGTCGAGGCGATCATCTCGGCGCGCGGGGTGTCGCCGCCGAGCATGGCGGTGTTGGTCATCCGGGGCATCGGCATGTGGGCGTAGGACTGGCGGCGGGCGTTGCCGGTGGGCGAAAGGCCCATCAGGCGGGCGCTCATCCGATCGTGCATGTAGCCCACGAGGATGCCGTCCTCGATCAGGATGGTGCGCTCGGTCGGCGTGCCCTCGTCGTCCACCGTGAGCGACCCGCGGCGGCCCGGAATGGTGCCGTCGTCGAAGACGGTGACGCCCGGCGCGGCAACCCGTTGGCCGATCCGGCCCGAGAAGGCCGAGGTGCCCTTGCGGTTGAAGTCGCCCTCCAGGCCGTGGCCGACCGCCTCGTGCAGC
>JADHED010000167.1_pt1 | contig 91277 bp, 87 predicted proteins | sample 8952041 | NCBI WGS metagenome assembly JADHED01 (sample SAMN16124423, study PRJNA663239) | bioreactor sludge metagenome | isolation source: sludge (control) | place: India:Bengaluru | collected 2018-09-08
GATCTCGGCGACAGTGGCTCTAGCCCTGGTGCTGTCGACAGGTTTCGGCACCTTCCACATCGTGCGTCTGAGAAAAGAGGAGGCCCGTGCGCTGAAGATCGCAGCCGCCTTCCGCGACGTTCTGCGTGGCTTCGATCCTGCCGCCGTTCCGAAGAATCCGATCACTGTGCGCGACTTGCTCGACCAGGCAGCTGCGAAAGCGGCAGAGCAGCTCAAAGACGAACCGCTCGTCCGCGGGGCTGTCCTCGAGACTCTTGGAACCACGTATTCCTCCCTCGGAGATCTCGACAAGGCAGAGAAGCTCCTCCGCGAGGCGGTTGCGCTCCGAAAGAGCGGGTCGCTCGCCGAGCGCGCCGAGAGCCTCGTCGATCTCGGATCGACGCTCCAGAGACGCGGACAGCTCAAGGAAGCTGAGGCTGCACTACGGGAAGGGATGTCGCTCTGGATCAAGGACCGTGGTCCGGACGCGAAGGTGGTCGCCGAGTGCATGGCGACACTCGCCATCGTTCGCAAGAGCCAGGGGGATCCCAAAGAGGCAGCTTCGCTCATCGAGCGGTCGCTCGCGATCCTGGAGAAAGTCGCTCCCGGGAGTGATGCGATCTTGGAATCCCGGAACGAACTCGCGAATCTCCTGGTCGAGTTGACGAGCGATTACCAGCGAGCCATCGCGCTCCACGCGCAGAACCTCGTCGACCTGCGACGGTACTACGGGGAGACGCACCCGTACGTTGGCCTGGGCTTGAACAACATCGCACGAGCAGAGGCAGATGCGGGCCGGATGGCCGACGCTGACCGCCACTTCCAAGAGGCGCTCACCCTGCAGCGCAAGATCTACAGCAGTGGGCATCCGGATACGGCGGTCACACTGCACAACTACGGCTTCCTCCGGCTCGAGGATGGTCGCCTGCCAGAGGCGGAGGCGCTTACCCGGGAAGCTCTCGAAATGCGGCGGAAGGTCCTGCCGAAGGGGCACCCGGATCTGGCCGTGAGCCTGAACAATCTCGGCCTGATCGTGAAGCGCCAGGGACGCCTCGACGAGGCCGAAGCGTGCTACCGCGAGTCGCTGGCCATCACTCGGGCAGCCGTCGGCGAGAACAGCCCCGAAGTCGCCGTCACCCTGATGAACCTCGGCGGGATCTACCGGGATCGCGGTGAGTTCGAGAAGGCCGAGCCGCCCCTCGAAGATGCCCTGGCCCGTGATCGGAAGCTCTTCCTCTCTCCGAATGTCGCGCTCGTCAAAGACCTCACGTCCCTCGCGCAGACGAAGGCCGGCCTCAAGAAGTATCAAGAAGCGGAAGCACTCCTCACCGAAGCCAGTGCAATCCTCCCCAAGACCGGCGTCGCTGCAGACCACAACGCGTACGCGAACATCGCGGAAGTTCGGGCCTCAGTGCTCATCAAGACCGGGCGGACAGACGAGGCCAGGGGCATCATCGATGCGGCGCTCAAGACTTTCGGAGGAAACCCCAAAACGCTGGTGAAATTCCAGAAGCTTCAAGCCGAGATCGGACAGCCGTAAAGAATTTCGTCCGTCTCGTGAAAAAAACGAGTCGATTTCCACGCTCTCCCGAGTAGCTGCGGACATCCCGAGATATCCGCAGCCACGAAGGAGAAGCGCCATGGAAATGACGACCAACCCGGGAGCGTCCAGCCCCCGCATGCCCCAGGTCGAACTGATTCCTTGTGAAGAGGCCTGGTTCCGCTGCCCATCCTGCCGTTCACACCTTCCAAGGCTTCCGTGGGTTCTGGATCTGCCCGGGACGGCAGAGACCGTGACAATAGACGTGTGGCCAGCGGGCGTTCGCGCACCGTACGAACTCCCGGTCGCTCCGCGCCTTGGAGTCCGACAGATCGCCGCAATCCTCGGCCGGACGATCCGCTCAACCTATGCGCTGACACCGGACTTCGACGATGCGGGGTTGCGACTGCCGGGCCGGGACCTCTTCGTCCGGACCGTCCCCTTCTTCGAGTGGCTCCACAGCCATCCCCGCCTTCGGTCACGGGCCGAGACCCTCGCCGACCGCGACAAACGTCGCGGGTCGGCGGGAAGATCTCTCAAACCTGGTCCGCGCCCGAAGACCATCGATGCCCTTTCGAGTCACGGCTGATCGGGGCGCGCCCCTGTGACCGATCAGCGTTGTTGCCGCGGGCAGCTCTGAACCGCCCGCGGCAATGGTATTTGCCCTCAACGTCCTTTGACGGCGTTATCTACGCGATTCAAGACACTCGCCACATCGGCAAGCACGCGCTCATCGCCGCGTGCGTAGCGGGCAGTCGTTGCGATGTCGGTATGACCGAGCAAATCCGAGACGACCTTGAGGTTCACCCCTGACGAAACCAGTGTGGAGGCGAAGGTGTGTCTCAGATCGTGAATCCGAAGCCTTCGCGTGATTCCGGCAACGGCCTTCGCCATGGCGAATTTCCGGGAGACCTTCTCTTTCGTGAGGGGCTTGTCATCCTCGTCGAGAAAGACAAACTCCGAAATGACCGGTCGTTTCCGGAGTGCCAGGAGCGCATGGCGAACGGCCTCTGAAAGAGGAATCGTTACGGGCCGCGACTTCTTCTGCGTGACGACCCTGATGACGTTCTCTTCCAACGAGACGCTGGTCCATCTGAGGTTCATCGCGTCCGAGAGGCGGAGACCCGTGTCGAGAAGCGTCCAGAAGAACGGCCGGTAGTGCTGGAGCCTCCTGAAGATTTCCGTGGCGGCCTTGCCGTCGGGCAGTCTGCCTCCGCCGACGCGCTTCATTCCGCCCGAAGGGTGAGGAACGAGCTTCGGTGGCGTGCGGATTCTGGCCAGGTACGCCCGGAAGAGTTGCTCGTCCTCGAAGGCGGCGAGGAAACGGCGGCGCTCTTCTATGGACAGCTCGAGTTCCGGAAGGGACTGCCTGGCCCACTTGATCTTCTTCTTCACAGGGCTCCCGTCGAGGATGTCGAGTTCGATCGCCCAGCCGATCACGACCTTGAGGACATGGACGGCGTCGTTGATCGTCGTTCCCGAGTACGGTCTTTTCACGCACGCAGGAGTGCAGCCGTGGGGCCGTCTTCCTTTTCCCCTTTTTGGGCAGAAGCCATCCCGAATCATCTCGCCGATGAGCGCGTTGAGCCGCTGGCTCGTCAGCTGGTCTATGGGCAGTTTCCCGAGTCGTGGAAGTAGATGGCGCCGCAGGAAGGCTCCATAGTGCTCCCGGGTCGCGGGCCTGAGCCGAGCGGTCATGTCCTTGAAGTGCTCATCAACGAACGTCTTCAACGTCGGCTTCCTTGCGAAGACTGCCGGCGTGGAGGCTTCGGCTTCCAGCTCTTCCCGGAACTTCGCCCAGAGCTTGATCGCTTCGGCTCGAGACGGAACGTCCGTCAGGGTGCGTTTCCGTCTCCGGCGGCCGTCGGTCCCCGGTACGAAGCAATAGAACGTTGCGACGCGTCGTTGCGCGTCGTAGGAAAAACCAGGGAGCTTCATCTGGCACCCCCGGTCTCAGTCAGGGCTTCGACTGCTCCGGCGGAGTCGACGAGGGTCTCTGCTCGCGTTTCTCCTGCTGTTCCCGGAGGAATGTCTGAACTTCGCTCTCTGGGTAGACAACAACCGTCGCTGAAAGGGCGTACCAACCCTTTGGGCCTTTCCCTTGACGCCGCCACTTGCCCAGGGTTCCTGTCTTTACCCCGATCCGGCGGGCTACCTCGGACGCCTTGATCGCCATGCGTCACCTCCGCGTAGAGCATCCGCGGATATCGCAGGACGCCATTGGACGCCGTCGAAATCACCGTCCTCGAAAAGGGAATTAGATACTTTGTTAGATACCCCCCCGAAAAGCCATCGAGACCCGTCTCCGGGTCATCGATTAAGTGCTTTGTTTCGAGTGAGTTAGATGGTCGGGACGCCGGGATTTGAACCCGGGACCCCTTGAACCCCATTCAAGTACGCTACCAGGCTGCGCCACGTCCCGACCAGACTGCCTTTACGGCGGGTTCACGCGAGGGGCTTCGAAAGATCGAGGAGTATCTTCTTTAGCTCCGCCACCGCGAACACCAACCGGGGGTCTGCGGACCTTACCACTTCAACAGGCCTCCGGTCAACCAGGCCTCCCGCTGGAAGACTCTCAATTGCCGCGAGCTTCGAGCTGACATCCTCGCTCCCGGGAAGAGGCCCTGCCGGCTTCATGGGCCTTGGCGCCCTTTTCGTCTTCCCCTCGGATTTCCTCACCGGCCCGGCGTCAGGAGCTTGAGGCGGTAAGCCGTCCAGGGGAATTTCCGAAAGGTCCACGCCCACGGCGGGCCCGTCCGCTGAGGTTCCGGCCCCCTCTCCGCGCGGCTGGGGGTCAGACGCCGCGGGATCGTCGAGGACTCCGTCTCTTCTCAGATCTGATTCGAGCCGCTTCTTTGCGCCAGCGATCGTATATCCCTCGTCATACAGGAGCCGCTTGATGGCCCCGATGACCTTCAGATCACGCTCGCTATAAAGGCGCGGGCCCGAGGATGGCCGGTCCAGCGAAAGAACGGGAAACTCGGTTTCCCAGTAGCGCAGAACATAAGGCGGCACATCGGCGAGCCGGCAGACCTCGCCAACTTTGTAGTAACGCCCGCCCGCCGAACTCGTCTCAGCCACCGTGCTTCTCGCCTCCCCAATCTCAAGTCCCCGGGATCCTGTCCTGGATTCTACCGGTTCATCACGTCCGGGGCTCCCTAGCTCGCTCTTACCGAAAACCGGATCGGGACTCCATCGAGCGCCCACTTCTCGCGAATCCGGTTCCCCAGGAAGCGTTCGAACGAGAAGTGAAGCCCCTCTTCCCTGTCCGCAAAGAGCTGAATCCTGGGCGGCTCGGATCCCACCTGTACCGCGTACCGGATCTTCAGGTCTCTCCCGGATTTCCCTTTGGGCTGTTGCCGCTCAAAGGCCCTCTGCAGGACACGGTTCAGTTCCCCCGTCGGCATCCGGGTCGCAAACCGCTGGGCCAGGGCCGTCGCTTCCGGAAGTATCCTGGACACACCAAAACCAGTCTTGGCCGATACCGGAAGAAATGGCGCCCCCTGCGTAAATGCAAATCGCTCATGGACGTTCTCGCGGAGCCGCCGCGTGTACTCCTTGTTCTCGAGGACGATGTCCCACTTGTTTGCAATGAGGAGAAGCGCGCGCCCTTCGGCCTCCGCATACCCCGCGATCGTGGCGTCCTGGGCCGTAATGCCCTCCGAGGCATCAAAAACGGCGACGACAACACGCGCGCGGTCAATCGCCTTGCGGGCTCCAACGACCGAGAGAATCTCCGCCGAGTCGGCCGTTTTCCCTTTTCTCCTGATGCCCGCCGTGTCGAGCAGGTTGAAGAACTGTCCGCCTCGCTCCACCAGCACGTCTATTGAATCGCGTGTCGTGCCGGCCACCTCGGAAACCATCACCCGCTCGGAACCAAAAATCGCGTTGACGAGCGACGACTTCCCCACGTTTGGCCGGCCAACAACCGCAACTGGAAGCGGATGCAGCTCCGTCGCCGGTTCCAAACCCTCCGGAATCGCGGCTTCGATGATGGCTTCCAGTTCCTCGATCCCGCTCCCATGGAGAGCCGAAACGGGCACCGTCTCGTCAAACGCGAGCGCGGCGGCCTCTGGCAACCGCTCATTTGCTTCCCTCGTGTCTGCCTTGTTCCACACAGCCACCACGCGCTTCCCGAGAATTCTCAACCTCCGGGCAATTCGCTCATCTTCGGGCAAGAGTCCCGCCGCCCCGTCCAGGACAAACAGGAGGAGATCCGCATCCGCCACCGCCGCGAACGCCTTCTCCCTGGTCAGCGCCGGGAATCCCCCCGGGGCATCGAGATCGAGCCCGCCCGTGTCCACGAGACGGTAGACCCGCCCGGAGGCCGTCGCCGCATTCTCTTCCAGGAAATCGCGCGTCATCCCGGGACGGTCGTGCACGAGAGCTTTTCTCGACCCCGCAAGACGGTTAAAGAGCGCGGACTTACCGACGTTGGGGCGCCCCGTGAGCACAACGCGGAACGCCGCCGGAGCGGACAATACGGGCTTCTTTTTCATCTCGGCCGTCCCTTACGCGGCCGCACTTTTGACGGCCGCGCCTTTTCTTTCGGCGAACGCGCGCGTGACCGGACGCCCGCCCCCTCACGGGCCCGTGAGCGGGCGTGGCCGTGGCTGGAGTCTTTCTCCCCCTTGCCGCGGCTCGAATCGTGACGGTCCCTCACGCGCGGACCCAGTTGATGGCGGGTCAGTTCGAACTCGAGCTGCCGCCGGTCGTGATCCGCCTTCTCCAGGCGGACCCGCACGGCGTCACCGAGACGGAAAGTACGGCCCGCGTTCGTTCCCACGAGTTGTTGTTCTGCTTCGTCATACCGGTAGAAGTCGTCACCCAGGGAACTGATGGAAACGAGTCCCTCCGCGAAGAGGTCCGAAAGAACGACAAAAAGCCCAAACGGAGCGACGGATGAGATGTACGCGTCAAATTCCTCACCCACGCGCTTTGCGAGGAACACGAACTTCTTCCACGAAGCGATTTCCCGTTCGGCCGATTCCGCCCGGCGTTCCCGCTCCGAGCACTGATTGGCGGCCTCTTCAAGCCACCGGTTCCTCTGTTCTGCTTCCTCTTCGCCAGGGGCCCGCCTGCTCTCGATCCACTCCGAAAGAGCCCGGTGCACCAGAAGGTCGGGGTACCTCCTGATCGGAGACGTGAAGTGGCAATAGTGACGGGCGGCCAGTGCGTAGTGGCCTCGCGGCTCCTTCTGGTAGAGCGCCTTCTTCTGGGCACGCAGCACCAGTTCTGAGACGAACCGCTCCTCGGGTTTGCCGGCCGCGGCATCGATCACTCGCTGGAAAACCCCCGGCTTGACTTCCCCCTCCTCGTTCTCTTCTATTTCGTAGCCGAGAGGTTCGAGAACAGATTGAAGTTCCACGAGCTTCCTCTCATCTGGGGAGTCGTGGACGCGGTGGAGAACGGGGGACGGAATGAACTCGAGGTGCCGGGCCACGGCTTCGTTCGCCGCGAGCATGAACTCCTCGATGAGCCGGTGGGCTTCGTTACGAACCTCTCGCACGATGTCAACGACGTCCCCGGTCTCACCGAGAATCAGGTCCGCGTCGGGCAGGTCGAAATCGAGGGCTCCGCGCCGCATGCGGCGCTCACCCAGAAGGGTGGCCGCCCGGGCTGCCACACGAAGCATGTTGCAAATGTCCTCGTCATGCAGAGACCCCGCAGGACCGGGAAGCACCGCGCTTCCCCCCGGCTGACGGTCTCTCTTAAGGAATTCTCCGGCCGCCGTGTAAGTCAGGCGCGCACGAGAGCGAATCACGCTCCGGAAGAACTCGGAACGGACGGTCTCACCACTCTTATCAATGGTCAGGATTGCTGAAAGCGTCCTCTTGTCTTCGTCCGGGCGAAGGGAGCAGAGGCCGTTGGAGAGGCGCTCGGGAAGCATGGGAATCGCGCGGTCCGGGAAATAGACCGACGTGCCCCGTTCATAAGCTTCCGCGTCAAGGAGGGTCCCGGGCTTCACGAAGTAGGACACATCGGCGATGTGGACTCCCAGCCGGAAGCCTCCGCCTGGCAACGGCTCCGCTTCGATGGCGTCGTCGAAATCACGTGCCGTTTCACCATCTATCGTGACGATCGTTCTGTCGCGGAAATCCGTGCGGCCCAAAAGCTCTTCCCCGGAGATTTCGCCAGGGATGGCCTCTGCATCCGCGAGGGCTTCGTGAGGGAAGATTCTGGGAAGTCCCCACTTTCGTGCAATGACTTCCACGTCGACACCGGTCTCGCCCTCAAAACCCAGGATTTCGAGAACCTCGGCCTGGGCGGTTCTTCCGCGGTCCGGGTACGAGAGGAAGCGCGCATCGACGAACACCCCCTCGGGAGCAGCGAGGTCGTGACCCTCTGGAACGCGAATGAACGCGTCAATCCGGTGGTCGAAGGGGTGAATGAAGACTCCATCCAGCTGGCGTGAGATCCGTCCCACGACCGTCTCCCGCTTGCGCACGAGCACCCTCACAACCGTTCCGATGTGCGGAGACGGTTTCGGGCGATAGCGAGAGGGGCCATGTCCGCGGCTTGCCGGGGCCTTTTCCAGCCTGACGAGGACAAAGTCGCCGTCGAGAGCCGTCAGGAGGCCGCCTTTGCCGATGGGAACGTCTGGAACGCCGTGTTCCCCTGAAAGAAGCTGTGCCCGTCCTTCGCCGCGAATGGCCAGCGTGCCGGCCTGAAAAGACGTGAACTCGATGAGAGAGAATTTCTCTCCTCGAACACGGACGATTTCGCCGCGCCGCTCCATGATCTCCAGACAGGAGCGAAGGGCTTGCTGGCCGCTTTCGCTCGCATCTGGGCCCAAGACACGGGACGAGACTTCAACAAAGGAAAGAATGCGGGAACCGCGAGGACTCAAGGTCTCGCGGATGGAAGAGGGAAGATCCGATTTGGGAGAGATTCTGGACTCCGAACTGAGAGGATCACGAGAGGCGAACCAGGAGGCCTCGGATCACTCGTCAACGATAATGAGGTTAGTTAAGAACGCCTTCATTCACGTGATTGCGCGAAGAAGTTGCTGGTGCGAAAGGGGGGACTCGAACCCCCACGGCTTGATAAGAGCCACAAGGTCCTGAGCCTTGCGCGTCTGCCAGTTCCGCCACTTTCGCACGGGCAGGGGGCTAAGGATAGGGAGGAAAGGGCCAGGAGTCAACCCCGATGACTCATGGGAGAACCTGACCGGGCGGTTCTCCTCCGCCAAGATACTGCAGAGCGCCTTCCTCGTCGGGAAAGATGCGGAACAGGGTATCGAGGCGCGTCAAACGGAGAAGCGAGATGATTCTCTCTTTTGGTCTGACGATGGCCATCCGGCGGCCCCGTTCCTCGAAGCGCTGCAGATACCCGATGAGTTCCCCGAGCCCAGTTGAGTCGAGGGTGTCAATCTTCTCGAAATCAAGAAGCACGGAGCCCTGGTCGTCGTTGAGGACTTTCTCGAGAAAATCTGAGAACTGCCGTGCGCTTTCGCCAAGCTTCACGACTCCCTGGATCCTGAGGATCACGGTCTCTCCACGCTTTTCCCGGAAGATGATCATCGATTGGCACCCTTTCATCACACCTGGTATTTCAGGGGCTCGTGGATCCTACCCGATCTCATCCCGTTATTTCAGCAAACTCATGCCCCGGATGGAAGGCCGCGCGTTCCCTGCCGGACGGTAACCGCTCCCGAAGCGATGGGACTTCCCCCGTCGCCCGAAATCGACCCCTCGAACTTCACGATCGGGCCGAACTGGCCGGCAACCTTGACATCGACGTTAAGGGTCTCTCCCGCGTGGGGCGCCCGTTCCACCGTGAATCCCGAAACACCAGCGAGAAAGCCGGTGCGGCCAAGGTCCGGGTCGCCTCCCTGCAAAAGGAGGGCCGACTGGGCGATGACCTCTGGCAAAACCGACCGCCACAACCCCGACCCCGCATACTTCGCGTTAGCGGTCCACGCCACCCTCACGCGCCCTGCTCCCGCCTCCCCCCGCTTCACCATCCTGTCCACGAAGCGGAATGGATAGACGTGCGGGAGCGATTCCCATTGAGGCATCAAGCCGCCTTTGCCTTGATGAACTCTGCAAGGGCGTCGACGGAAGCGAAGGCTTTCACGCCGACTTCCTCATCCTGGACTTTAATTCCGAACTCCTTTTCGATGCCGAGAACGAGTTCGAGCGCATCGATTGAGTCCAGGCCCAATCCACCGGCGGCGTCCCCGAAAAGGGGCGCGGCATCATCGATGGTTGCCGGTTCGATCTCGAGCTTGAGCTGGCGCACGATCAGGTCCTTGATGCGGGTTTTCAATTCGCTTGCTTCCATGAACGTCTTTTCCTCGAATCATAAACAATGGACGGGCCGCCGTTAGCCCACGAATCCGCCATCCACCCGAATGGTCTGACCAGTGAGATAGGAGGCTCCACTCGAACACAAAAACGAAACCAGGGGCGCGATATCCTCCGGAACGCCAAAACGGCCCGCGGGAATCCGCCTGGTGAAATCTAACCGGACTTCGGGGGTGAGAAAGCCGATCATCTCGGTCTCGACAAAACCCGGGGCCACGGCATTCACGGTGACCCCGAATTGTCCCACTTCGGCCGCCAGGGACCGTGTGAGCGCGACAAGGGCACCCTTGGCCGCCGAATAATTCGTCTGTCCAGCACTTCCTGAGAAGGCGGCCAGCGAGGAGATATTCACAATCCGCCCCCACCGCCTCCGGAGCATTCCCCGAATCAGGCCCTTGGTCATGCGGAACGTTCCGCCTAACGAAGCGTCCAGAACTGACGTCCAGTTAGCTTCTGGCATCAGCGCAAAGAGCCCGTTTTTCAGAACGGCGGCGTTATTTACGAGAACATCCGCGCCCTCGTGATCCCGGTCGAGAAGATCACACAGAGCCTCAATTTCGGCGGCCGAGGTGACATCGGCTTTTACGGCGGTCACCCGCAAGCCCTCGTCGCACAGTGCCCGGGCTGCCTCTTCTGCCCGCTCCTTGTCGGCCCGGTAGGTCAAATAGGTGATGAATCCATCCCTGGCAAGAGACGCGCCGATCGCTCTGCCGATCCCCCGGGACGCCCCCGTGACCACCGCAACCCGCTGCCTCGTCATCACACTGGTTCCTCACCGACGGTATTTCTCGTCATGCCCGGGGGTATGGTAAACCGCCCGAGAGCAAACCGCTCGATGGCGACTGGCTCATCCAAGGCTACCGCTTGTCCCTGACGCAACGTCCAACGGAGCATCTTTGCCAAGACATGGCCTGGACCTAGTTCCGCGTACCGGTGGAACCCGTCGCTCCACATCGCCCGGAGCATTCTCTCCCAGAGCGACGGGCGGCCGATCTGGAGGGACAAAACGTCCAGTGCATCCTCTCTTGTCACGACACGCCCTCCGGTCATCGGCGCGTAGAGAGCCGTGATCCGCGGGGGGTGGACTTCGACGTTCTTTACGACAAAGGTCCTGACCCTTTTCGTCATCTCGCCGAGGCGAGGTGAGTGCATCGGGAACGGAAGCGGCAACAGTTCGGCGGAGAGCGCCACTCGTTTTGCCTGCGTGATCGCCTCACGCACGGCACCCGGAACCCCCGTGATGACGAATTGCTGGGGGGCGTTTTCATTCCCGATGGCAAGGTCATTTCCGGAAGAGACTTGCGCAAGAAGGTCAATGACGGCCTCGCGCCGGAGTCCGATGATGAACCCCATCATGCCTTCTGGTCCCTCGTTCGAAAGAAGCCGCTCGACCTCCAAGATCACCTCGAGGGCGTCCCACCGGCCGATGCAGCCCGCGGCCACGAGCGCGGCGTACGTGCCCAGGCTGTAGCCCGCGACAGCTTCCGGCTGAAGATCAAACTCCAGATTCAGAACGTCGAGAATGGCCACCGAAACGGCAAAAACACCGATCTGGGCGGGTCTGCTTTCGTGAAGGGCCGGCGAGCCGTCTCCGAAAAAAACTTCTGGAATCGAGACATCACTACGTCTCTCGACCTCGGAGAAGAAATCGCGCACGAAGCTGTACTCGCGGTGAAGCGCTTCTCCCATGCCCGCCTTCTCCGAGAGCTGCCCCGGGAAAAGGCCGGCAAAACCACGTGAAGGAGCGTCTCTCACGCCGCCACACCCTCGGCGTCCGGTCGCTTTTGCGGGTGCAAGAGAGCGCCAGCTTCCAGAAGAGTTACAAACGAAAAACGGCCAAGCAGCCTGGCCAGACGTCCGGGTACGCGGGACGTCCCCGCAAAGTGCACGAGTCTCGGGATGAAATCCAATTCCATTCTCGGGTGCGCCGGGTCGAACTCCCAGGGGTGAAAGTAGAGAAGCGGGAATTCTCCCCTTTCGAGCGCTTTTTCAATGGCTTTGACGACGCGGGCCTCTCTGGAGATTCGCGAAGTCCAGCCGCCCCCCATCATCGCAGGAATCTTGAGAAAAGTCCCCGCCAGTGGCGGAATCTCCAGAAGGGACCCGCCCGGCGTTTCGATCACGAAGGGCGTCCGGGGAAGGTCCCTGGGCCCCACGGGAGGAACTCCAAGCAAAGAGGAATCTATCGTAAACCCTTCCTCAACAAGAATTTCAAAGGCTGGGTTAGCGGGAGTCCTCATGGACCACTCCGGAGCCCGAAAGGCCGTGACGGGCCGGGAACAGAGGTCTTCCAGCGTACGCTTGGACCGGCGAAGGTCTTCCCTGAATTCGGTGTGCGTCATGTCGAACACACGGCGATGGAGGTCCCCATGACAGGCGATTTCGTGGCCCGCCGCCGAAATTCGCCGGATTAGAGCCGGGTGATTCCGCGCGACCCACCCCAAGACGAAAAACGTAGCCTTGGCCCCCCCTGCTTCCAGGATCGAAAGGAGAATCTGCGCCGTTTCGTGAACGCGCTGTTCGAACCGGGCCCAATGCAGTGGCTCGGCATATACAGGGTGGCCACAGACGTGGAACCACTCCTCGAAATCGATCGTGAGAACGGGACGGCTCGTCACGGCCGGATTATGATCCTGAGTTTCCCAAAGTCTTGTAGTGAACTGTCAGCCAGCAGGTGACCCACGTATCGAGAAAGGGGCGGTAGTGACGTCTCTCGTTTCCATAGATCGTCTTGATGGGCACGATGGCGAGCCGGCGGATGAAAGGCGAGGCCTTCACCAGGATTTCATTCTCGATGGAATACCGGCGTGAAACGAGAGGCAGAGAGCGCACGAGAGCGGCAGCGACGACCCGGTAGCCGGATTGGCCATCCTCGATTTCGAGGCCTGTCATTCGCGAAAGGACTCTGTCGCCGATGGCGTTGGTCCAGAAGTTCTTTCTTGGCATGGAAGAGGCGTTGCGAAGACGCGACCCGATCACGAAATCGGCCCCCTCGCGGGCTGCGGCGATGAGACCAGGGAGGTCATCCGGGTCGTGCTGGCCGTCTGCGTCCACGAAGGCGATGTGAGTGGCACCGGTTTCCAGGGCGAGTTTCAAGCCTTCTCGCACCGCGGAGCCCTTTCCGCCGTTTTGTTGTCGTATGATGACGGCGGCGCCGGCCCGTTTTGCTTCCTCGGCGGTTCCATCCCGGCTTCCGTCGTCCACGACGATGACTCTTTGCACATGGCGGAAGAGACCGGTTACGACCCTACCCACGGTGTCACGGCAATGAAAGGCCGGAACCACAGCTACTGGTTCGAACCCTTTCCCGGAAGACTCTTTGATTGACCTTTTCTCCAACTTTGTGAAAAGTATCACGATCGCCGCATGGGTACTTCAGAAGCGTTCCTCCCTATCCTCCTGATGCTCGCCGCCGCGATGGCCATTGCGGCAGTGCTGTTGATCTTGAACGCGGTTCTCGGCCGGAAGGTCAGGACACTCCGAAAGCTTTCCCCCTATGAAAGCGGGATGCCCCTTCTGGACGTGGCACGCAAACGTATTTCGGTGAAGTTCTTCATTATTGCAATGATCTTCATCATATTCGATGCCGAGACAGCCTTCTTTTACCCCTGGGCTGTCGTCTTGCGCGATGGAGGGTGGCCTGTCCTCATCGCCATGCTCCCGTTCCTCGGCATCCTTGTCCTCGCCGATATCTATCTCTGGAAGAAGGGAGCGTTTGACTGGGAATGAGCGGTGGAGCGAATGTACCAGTGAATTCCCTCCCGGGTCAGCCTCCCGTTGGCGAACACGGAGCCCTCTCCTGCGGGAAGAAGCTCGAGTTCTCCGGCGCCACCCGGGCGAAATTCGAAAAGATCCTGACCCGTTACCCCAACAAGCAAGCGGCCCTCTTGCCAACTCTCTGGCTCGCCCAGAGAGAGTGGGGCTGGATTTCTCGCGAGGCAGTGGACTACGTGGCGTCAATCTTGGAATTGTCCCCGGCCTTCGTCTGGGGCGTCGTGACCTTCTACACGATGTACAACCGGGCGCCCGTCGGGAAACACCTGATCCAGTTCTGCACATCGATCTCCTGTCACCTCGCGGGGGCCGAGGAGGTCTATCACGAGTGCCGCAAGAAACTGGGGAATCTGAAACCCGGGGAGACATCGGCCGACGGGAAGTTCACCGTCATCGAGGTCGAATGCCTGGCACAGTGTGACAAGGCCCCGGCCGTCATGGTGAACGACGACGACTACGCAGTCATTACAAAAGAGAATCTGGACAAGTTCCTGGAAGGCCTGAAATGAGCCCACAGAAACCCAGCTTTCACCCGCCCGGATACACTCCCGTGCTGCTGGCCCGGCTCGGCAAGCCCAACTCGCGCAAGATCAAAGGATACATCGGAGACGGTGGGTACCGGAGTTGGACGAAGATCATCAAACCGGGAAGTGACTGGACCCCCGCCAAGATCACAAACGAGGTCAAGGCATCTGGTCTGCGCGGACGCGGAGGCGCCGGATTCCCAACCGGCCTCAAGTGGACCTTCGTGCCGCCAAGAGAGAAGCGCGGAGGCAAACCCGTCTACCTCCTCTGCAACTGCGACGAGTCCGAACCCGGAACCTTCAAGGACCGTCTGCTCATCGAGACCGATCCCCACCAGCTCCTCGAGGGGATGATGATCGCGAGTTACGCCCTCGAGGCGAATCACGCCTACATTTATATCCGGGGAGAGATGGTCCACGGAGCCGAGTACCTCAACGAAGCCATCGACGAGTGTTACAAGGAAGGGCTGCTCGGCAAGAACATCCACGGCTCGGGGTTCGACTTGGACATCACGGTCCACCGGGGCGCTGGCGCCTATATTTGCGGCGAGGAGACGGCTCTCATCGAGAGTGTCGAGGGCAAGCGCGGCCACCCGCGCATCAAGCCCCCGTTCCCGGCCGTCTCCGGTGTCTGGGCGGCGCCCACGGTGGTCAACAACGTCGAGACACTGGCCTGTGTCAAACACATCCTCGACCACGGTCCCGATTGGTTCAAAACCTTCGGCCGCAACGAGAAGAACGCGGGACCGAAGCTCTACTGCATGTCTGGACACCTGGAACGCCCCGGGGTTTACGAGGGTCCGCTCGGCATGCCTTTCATGGATCTTCTGGCCCTTGCCGGAGGAGTGAAGGGTGGCCGGAAGCTAAAGGCGATCATCCCTGGTGGTGCCTCGGCCCCGATGCTGACCGCCGAGGAAGTCAAGAACCTCCCGATGGATTTCGACTCCGTCGCCGCGGCCAAGTCGATGCTCGGGTCCGCCGCCATCATCGTCATGGACGAGACGACGGACATCCCGAAAGCCGTCACGAATATCTCGAAGTTTTTTGCCCACGAATCTTGCGGCCAGTGCACCCCCTGCCGTGAGGGCACGCCGTGGCTGAACAAGATGCTCAAACGCGTCATCAAGGGAGAAGGGAAGCGCCAAGACTTGGACCTCCTCCTCCAGATCGCGAACCAGATGGCGAATGGGATGACCATCTGCGTGTTCGCCGACGCCGCCATCGCCCCCGTGATCTCTGGCATCACAAAATTCCGCTCCGAGTTCGAGGCCTACATCGCGAAATCGGCCAAACCCGATTTCGAGCTTCCCGCGCCGGACGTCATTACCGAAAAAGTCGCCGCGCGCGTCGCTGAAGGGATTCACTCCTGATGGCCAAAGTTACCGTTGACGGCATAGAAGTCACCGTTCCCGATTCGGCGAACGTTCTCGAGGCCTGCCGGGCCGCGGGCGTGGACGTTCCCCATTTCTGCTACCACCCGCGGCTCCACGTCGTCGGGCAGTGCCGGATGTGCATGGTCGAAATCGAGGGCATGCCCAAGATCCAGGCTTCTTGCACCGTTCCCGTGCGCGACGGCATGAAAGTTCTCGCTTCCTCGGAGAAGGCCCTCGCCGCGCGCAACGCGACGATGGAGTTTCTGCTCATCAACCACCCGCTCGACTGCCCGATCTGCGATCAGGCGGGAGAGTGCAAACTGCAGGACAACGCCGTCGCCGCCGGGCTCCCCGTTTCTCGAACGAGCGAACCGCGGCGCCAGTACCCGGGTTACGACCGCACCGATATCGGTCCGCACGTCATCGCCGACATGACGCGTTGCATCCAGTGCACCCGCTGCATCCGGTTCTGTCAGGAAATCGCGGAAACGTCCGAACTCTCGTTTATCGAGCGCGGCGGCCACACCATCGTCTGGACCCACGAGGGACGGCAACTCGACAACGAGTGGTCCGCTTGCGCGGCCGACGTCTGCCCAGTCGGAGCTTTGACCGTCAAGGAATTCCGGTTCCGCAAGAGAGTCTGGTGGCTAGACAAGGCGCGCTCCGTGTGCGACGGCTGCGAGATCGGCTGCAACATCTCGATCGAACACCGCGACCGGATCGTTTACCGCTACCTCCCTCGAGTAAATCCAGCCGTGAACGATTTCTGGATGTGCGACCACGGCCGCTTCCGCGCCGAGGACCTCAACACCCAGGATTTCCTGCGGCCGGTCCTCCGGGGCAAGGAAACGAATTGGGGCGAAGCCCTCGATACCATCAAGGCCCAAGTTGATGAGGCACTAACCAAGAAGGCCGGGGAGAACATCCTCGTGATCGGCTCAGCAAACCTCTCGACAGAAGAGGCCTACCTCATTACGTCGCTCTTTGGGAAGAAACTTGGTGTAGGTGCTCTGGAGTTCGAAGTCGAGGCTGGCCCCCCGCGGCGGATCAAGAACCCGCGGGCCCAGGGCAACGAAAACGGCTGGATCCGGGGCACGGAAGCCGCCCCAAATTCAAGGGGCGTTGAAGCCGCTGGTCTCAAGCGAGCCAGCAAGGGTTCGGCCATCGAAAGGCTCCTTTCCGGCAAGCTCACGCCCGCGGTCATCTACATCGCCGAGGCTGACCTTGGCTCGCGGGCCCAGGATCCGGCATTCGCAAAAGCCGTCAGGAAAGCGGGCTTTGTCGTGGTTCAGGCACGGAAGAAAAACCCGCTTACCGAACTTGCGGACGTGATTCTCCCGGTGGCCCCTCTTTCAGGAAGGGAGGGAACCTTCGTCAACGTTCAGGGCCGGATTCAGGGCTTTGAAGTCGCGATCGTTCCGCCCCCCGTCGTCAGGAGCGGCCTCGAGGTTCTGCTGCACCTGGGCCGGCGCTGGGACCTCTTCAACACGAAGTGGACGGGCCGCGACGTTTACGAACAACTGAAGCAAGAAATCGCGATTTATCGTGATGCTGGCCAGGACTGGGAGTCCGTGGCCGGGCTGGCTCCCCCGGCCGCACCCGCGTCGGCGTACGACTCGCTGTGGGATCCCGCCTCCATTCCGGCCGGCATCGAGGGGAGGAGCGGTTGAGTCCCGAGACAGTCACTCTCATCGCGGCCGGCGCCAAGATCGCTTTCGTGTGGGGAATGGTCTTAGCCGTCCTCTTGCCCAACCTGATCTGGGCCGAACGGCGCGTCTCTGCCTTCATGCAGGACCGCACGGGCCCAAACCGGGTTGGACCGTGGGGATTGCTCCAGGCCCTGGCGGACGTCATCAAGTTCTTCATGAAGGAAGACGTCACACCAACCTACGTCGACCGGCTTCTCTACCTTCTGGCCCCCTGGATCACGCTCGTGCCCGCCCTGACAACCTTTGCCGTCATCCCGTTTGGAAACACGCTCTCGCTCTCGATTGGCGGGCAAACCCATGACATCCCGCTCATCATCGCGGACGTCAACATCGGCATACTCTATATCTTCGCCCTGACATCTCTCGGGGTGTATGGCATTATCCTGGCGGGTTACGCCTCGAATGCCAAGTTCTCGCTCTGGGGCGGCATCCGGTCCTCCGCCCAGATCATTAGTTATGAGCTGGCGATGGGGATCTCGGCAATCGGCGTTCTTCTCGCAGCCGGTTCGCTCAGGCTTCCAGAGGTCGTGGCCTATCAGCAACAGCACGTCTGGAACGTCATTCCGCAAATCATCGGGTGCGTCATCTTCATCGTTTCCGCCTTCGCGGAGACAAACCGGCTTCCCTTCGACCTGGCAGAGGCCGAAGCCGAACTCGTGGCCGGGTACCACACCGAGTATTCCGCGTTCAAGTTCGCCATGTTTTTCATGGCGGAGTACGGGAACCTGGTGGCGGCCTCGGCCCTCATCGTCACCCTCTACTTCGGGGGCTGGTCGCTGCCGGGAATCGCGTTCACCGGCATCCTGGGCACCCTCGCGTCCGTTGCGGTCTTTACGATCAAGACCCTTGTTTTCATCTTCATCTTCCTCTGGGTGCGCTGGACACTCCCCCGCTACCGCTACGACCAACTGATGGATATCGGCTGGAAGATCTTCCTGCCGCTTTCCGTTTTGAACCTCTTGCTGGTTGCGGTTCTCGTGGCCGCGAAGGTGATCTGAGGAGCAGAAGTTATGAGCGGCGAACTCATCGTTTTCTCCCTCGGCTCAGCTCTGGCCATCGTCTTTTCCCTCCTGATGCTCTTTCAGAAGAAACCGGTCAAAAGCGTCCTCTCCCTCGTCGTTACCTTCTTTGGTCTGGCGATTCTGTCGGTTCTTCTGGCGGCTCCCTTCATCGCGGCCCTGCAAGTCATCGTCTACGCAGGCGCAATTCTTGTCTTGTTCCTCTTCGTCATCATGCTTCTCAACCTCGAGCAAGAGGCTGAGGAGAAAGAAACGCGCAATATTCACCGTGTTCTCGGGTTCATTGCGGTTCTCGGTCTGGGTGGCGCCATCGCTGGCGTGACGTGGAAAGCGGGAGCCCCGCCTGTCCCTGTTGGAAACGGCCCCTTCCTGCTGCCAGCCAAGGATGAGATCCCGCTCCTCGGAAAGTTCTTGATGACGGACTACCTTCTTGCCTTTGAAGCGCTCTCGGTGCTGCTGCTGCTCGCGGCCGTCGGAGCCTTGATCCTTTCCAAGCGGAGGTTCGAGTGAACGCCCTCACTCCGATGTCCGTCGCGCCGTCGGCCTACCTGATCGTCGGGACGATTCTCTTTTTCATCGGCCTGGCGGGAGCGCTGTTCAAGAGAAACGCTCTCTCCATCTTCCTTTCGATCGAACTCATGATGAACTCCGTGAACCTGCTTTTCCTGACGTACGCCAGGATGCGAGGGGATCTTCACGGGCAAGCCATCGTCTTTTTTGTCATAGCCATTGCCGCCGCCGAGGCTTCTATCGGGCTCGCGATGTTCGTCGCTCTCTTCAGGGCCCGCAAGACGATCGACGTCGACAAGATCAACCTCTTGAAATGGTGAGGGGAGCAGCATGATGGACTACCCACTCTGGTTGATCCCCGCTCTCCCGCTTCTCGGGTTCCTCCTCAATGGAACCGCGTCTCTCATTTACGGGAGCCTTCAGGCCGCCAGGCGGTCCGAGGCCTACAGAAAAGAGCACCCCGAGAGCGAGCACGGTAACGGACACGGGAATGGACACGGAAATCACGCACCCGAGTCTCACGGCCACGGCTCTCACGGTGACGATCACGGCCATGGGCACGCAGGCTTTCTCCTCCCTTACGGTCTGCGGCTGTTTCACGGCATCGTTGGCGTCGGGACCGTGGGGCTCTCGTGTGTTCTTGCCTTTGGAGTTCTGATTCCTTACGCCAAGGCAGCCCTTTCGGCTCCCGAAGCCGCCGCCCCGGTGGTGGAAACCCTGTACCGCTGGATTTCCATTGGCTCGTTTGCCATCGACATCGCGTTCCGGCTCGACACACTCTCCGCCGTCATGCTCTCGTTCGTGACGTTCGTCGGGACCTTGATCCACCTCTACAGCGTCGGCTACATGCAATCAGAAGAGGGGTACGGCCGCTTTTTCGCGTATCTCAACCTCTTCATGTTCTCGATGCTGATCCTGATCACGGCGAACAACCTGCCAATGCTCTTCATCGGCTGGGAGGGAGTGGGCCTCTGCTCGTACCTCCTGATTGGCTACTACTACGACAAGGACTTTGCCGCGGCTGCGGGAAAAAAAGCCTTTGTCGTGAACCGGATTGGCGACCTCGCCATGATCCTGGGGATCTTCGGCGTTTTTGCACTTTTTGGAACGGCCGACTTCTCGTTCGTCGAAATGGCGCGGAACCAGGCGCTGAACGGCCAGGCGAACATCTCGGTTTACCTTGTCTGCCTTCTCCTCTTTGGCGGCGCGTGCGGCAAGAGTGCCCAGGTCCCCCTCTACGTCTGGCTGCCGGACGCGATGGCAGGTCCGACACCGGTTTCTGCCTTGATCCACGCCGCCACCATGGTCACCGCGGGCGTTTACCTCGTCGCCCGCTGCAGCGCCCTCTACTTGCTGGCTCCGGATGCCATGACACTCGTGGCCTGGGTTGGCGCTGGAACGGCCATCTTCGCCGCCACCATCGGCCTGGCTCAGAACGACATCAAGAAAGTTCTGGCGTACTCCACGGTTTCGCAGCTCGGGTACATGTTCCTGGCCTGCGGCGTGGGAGCTTTCGCAATGGGGATTTTCCACGTTTACACCCACGCGTTCTTCAAGGCGTGTCTCTTCCTCGGGTCTGGCTCGGTGATTCACGCGCTGCATCACGAGCAGGACATCCGGCGAATGGGCGGCCTCAAGGGGAAAATCCCGGCCACTCACATGACGATGCTCGTTTCGGCTCTGGCCATCGCCGGAATCTTCCCGCTCGCCGGGTTCTTTTCAAAAGACCAGATCCTTGGCGCGGCGTTTGCCAACGGGAACTACGTTCTCTTCGCGGTAGGCCTCGTGACCGCCGGTATGACCGCGTTCTACATGTTTAGGCTCTACCGCATGACCTTCTCTGGTGACTATCGCGGGTCCAAGGAATCCGAGACGCACATTCACGAGTCGCCGCTGACGATGACCCTTCCCCTCTGGATTCTTGCAACCCTTTCGGCCGTGGCCGGATTCCTCGGGCTTCCCGAGGCCCTGCATGGGACGAACGTCTTCATCCGGTTCCTCGAACCGAGTGTCGGGAAGCCGGCCGTGCACCATGTGTCGCACGCCACCGAATACGGGCTGATGCTGGGATCCCTCGTGGTAGCCATAGGCGGCATCCTGCTAGCGTGGAGGTGGTACACCGGCAAAAACGCGGAGTTCACGCCGGGCGCCGCGGCGGAAGAGATCATTCCATCGCCCGCGGCCCACGCCTTCTTCACGAAGACGGGCAAGCTTGGCCCCATCGTGGCGAACAAGTGGAACGTGGACGAGGGGATTGACGCCCTCATTTTGAATCCCTTCCGCAAGATCGGGAATTTCCTCTGGCGTGGGTTCGACGCCCTCTTCATTGATGGTCTGGTGAACGCATCGGCATTCATGGTCGAGTTGACCGGGGACCTGACCCGGTTCTTCACGACGGGCAACGTCCGCAATTACGCGCTGACATTCACGCTGGGTGTTCTCGGCCTGGCCGTCTACATCTGGCTACGGTGAGACGCGATGCTTGACTCCTTGTTCTCCCTCGACCTTCTGGGCTCCGACATTCTGACGACGCTGATTTTCTTGCCCACGCTCGGGGCCATCCTCCTCATGGCCGTTCCGGGCGAGGCCAAGGCCGCGATTCGAACGGTCGGGCTTCTCTTCACGGGAGCCACGCTCGCTGTATCGGTTGCCATAACGTTCAAGTTCAACGGCGCGGCGACGGCCCTGACTGCGTTCCGCGTTGATCACCCCTGGATTCCAAAACTCGGAATTCGCTATTTCCTTGCCATCGACGGGCTTTCACTCGCACTCATTCTGCTGACGACGGTTCTGACGTTTTGCGTTCTTTTCGTCGCGGTGGGCCAGAAGCTGGAAAGAGAGAAGGGTTACGTCATCTCCTTCCTCCTGCTCGAGACGGGCATGCTCGGGAGCCTCGCGGCTCTTGACATGATCCTCTTCTATATCTTCTGGGAAGTGATGCTCATCCCGATGTACTTCATCATTGGGATCTGGGGCGGGAAGCGGCGCATCTATGCCGCGATGAAGTTCTTCCTGTTCACGCTCGTCGGCTCGCTCCTGATGTTCGTGGCCATTCTGTGGACGGCGTTCCACCACAGCGCGACGACGGGCATCATGACCTTCTCGCTCGTCGACTGGATGCAGGCGGCTAAATCCGGGGCGTGGGCGCTTTCGCCGGGAACGGAATCTCTATTGTTCTGGGCCTTCGCTCTGGCGTTTCTTGTCAAGGTCCCCCTCTGGCCGCTGCACACCTGGCTGCCCGACGCTCACGTCGAGGCCCCGACCGGCGGGTCCGTCATCCTGGCGGGCGTCCTGTTGAAACTCGGAACGTATGGCCTTCTGCGATTCTCTCTTCCGCTCTTCCCCTCATCGGCTGCCGAGTACACGCCCGTCATCGCCTTTCTGGCGCTCATCGGCGTTGTTTATGGAGCCTGGGTGGCGGCCGCGCAAAAAGACATGAAGAAACTGGTCGCCTACTCGTCGGTGAGCCACCTCGCTCTTGTCGTTCTCGGAATCTTCGCCGGGAACAGCGAAGCCATCGCTGGCGCAGTTTTCCAGATGGTGGGACACGGATTGACGACGGGTCTCCTCTTCATGCTCGTCGGCGTTCTTTACGAGAGAAAACACACCCGTGAAATGGCGGATTACGGCGGCGTTGCGCGGCAAGTGCCCATCACGACCACGCTCTTTGTGATCGCGGCGCTCGGCTCCGCGGGACTTCCCGGACTCAATGGGTTCATAGGGGAATTCCTGATTCTGGGCGGCGTGTTCAAGGTGAACATCGTCTGGTGCGCAATTGGCGCAACGGGAATGATCCTCTCGGCCATCTACCTCTTGACTTTGATACAGAAGGTCTTCTGGGGGCCGGTCATCCATGAAAACAATCAGGGTCTCAGCGATATCAACGCCTGGGAGTTTTTCGGCTCCCTTCCCATCGTGGCCGGGATTGTGATTCTGGGGGTTTTCCCGGCTCCCCTTCTCAATCTCGTCAAACCCTCAATCGAGTTCGTGCTCCAGGCCGCCATGTGCCAACCGGTCCGGTAATTCCGAGTTCCTGAGAACGGAGAGGCTGTCATCGTGCCTATTTCGATTCAGATTTCGAGCGCCGATTTCTGGTCCGTCGGACCGGAGCTGGTTTTGATTACAGCGGGGATCCTCCTCGTCTGTCTGGACGCTTTCGCGAGGTTCACCCGCCCGAGCTTTCCTTACATCGCGCTCGCCGGAGTTGTCTTCGCAAACTTCGCCGGCCGCTACGACCCCGGTACCTTCTTTTCGGGAGCCATCGTCGCCTCTGATTTGACGCGCTTTGTCGACCTCCTGGCGCTGACGGCCGTTGCCCTGGCGATTCTTGGGGGCTCGGCACTCCTGACACGCGACGGCAAAGCCCACGGCGAGTTCTTCGCTTTGCTTCTCTGGTCGGCGTCTGGACTGATGCTCATGGTCAAGGGGGGCGACCTCCTCGTCATCTTCCTCGGCCTCGAGTTGATGTCGTTTGGGCTTTACGTCCTGGCGGCCTGGTACCGTGAACTCCCGGAGGCGGTCGAGGCCGGGATGAAGTACTTCCTCATCGGCGCGCTCTCGTCCTCATTCTTGCTCTTTGGGGTCGCGACAATCTATGGGCGGATGGGGTCAACCAACCTCGCAAAGCTGGCCCAGTTGGCCAATTCGAATGCCGTGCTCCTCGATCCGCTTCTGACGGTTGGAATTCTCGCCATCATCGCCGCCCTGGGATTCAAGCTCGCGCTCGTCCCCTTCCACTCGTGGGCTCCAGACGTTTATCAAGGAATGACCACCCCGGCGATCGCCTTTCTCTCGACAGCACCGAAGGCGGCAGCCGTCATCATCCTCATCCGTATTCTGCACGCCATGGCTCCTGGCGGGCTGGGTGATCCCTGGCGGCCGGTCCTGGCGGTACTGGCCGTCTTGTCAATTCTGTTCGGAAACATCGTTGCCCTGGCCCAACGGGATTTGAAACGGATGCTGGCCTACTCCGGCATTGCCCAGATGGGCTACGCGGCGATTGGGCTTGCCACTTTCAGCCTGGATGCCCTCGAAGGGCTCCTTGTCTTCGTGGCGGGTTACCTCGTTGCCAATATGGGGGCCTTCCTTTCCGTCGGTTCTCTCTCGGGCGGCGAGAAAGAGCCCCATCTTCTCGCCAATATTGCTGGCCTCGGAAAGGTCCGGCCGCTCGCTGCATGGGCACTCACGATTGCCATGTTGTCGCTGGCTGGCATGCCGCCAACAGTTGGGTTTATCGGAAAACTGGTGGTCTTCAAGGCAGCCATCGAAGCAAAGCTTGTCTGGCTCGCTCTGGTCGGTATCGCCGGCAGTATCATTTCCGTTGGGTACTACCTCAGGGTGGTCTACTTCCTTTGGATGAAGGAACCCGTGCGCGATCTGGAGCTTCCGGAAGACGATTCGTTTGCGGGCGCATCGTATCTTCTGGTGATGGCGGGAATGCTTCTTTTGGGTGTCATTCCCAAGCCGCTTCTCGATGTGGCCCAGGCTGCGGCGTCGGTGCTCCCCATCAGTTTCTTGCCTTGAAGAAGCGGCGAATGGACGCACCAAGAAGGCCCGGGCACACCGGGCCTTTTTCGTTGCTAGAACGCCGTTTCCGAGGCTCACGGGCGGGACAGACATCCCGTGATCGAGTACGATGCCCTCGTGCCGCAGCCTGTTTCAGCGGAGGACAGACGTCCCACGGTTTCGATCATCGTGCCCGTTTTTAATGGCGGAGAGACTTTCAAAAGATGTCTTGACGGGCTGAAACAACTCGAGGAGCCCGGGGTTGAAGTGATCATCGTCGATGACGGCAGCACCGACACTTCAGCCGAACTGGCGAAGACGTACGGGTTCAGGGTTCTCCAAACGGACATGCGACGCGGCCCGGCCACGGCGCTGAACATGGGAGCCAGCGTCGCAAGCGGCGACATTCTGTTTTTCACCGACAGTGACGTCCTCGTGCCGCCAGATTTCCTGGCCCGGGCCCTTGCGCACTTTGCCCGAAATCCTCAGCTGGCGGGCCTCATCGGCTCCTACGACGACACCCCCTCACAAGCCAACTTCATCTCGCAGTACCGGAATCTGCTTCACCACTTCACTCATCAGTCCGCATCTCCCGAAGCGCAGACCTTCTGGGGAGCGTGCGGGTTGGTCCGGCGCCCGGTTTTTCTCTCTCAGGGCGGTTTCAACGAGCGGTTCAAGTGGCCCGAGGTGGAAGACATCGAATTCGGCTACCGCCTGAGGGAAGCCGGGGAGCAGTTGGCACTCGTAAAGGACCTCCAGGTCAAGCACCTCAAGCGCTGGACTTTCGCCTCTGTCGTCAAGGCTGACCTCGTGTACCGGGCGATTCCCTGGACTCGAACTCTTCTGGAGCACAGGAAACCCCTCAACCACCTGAATGTCTCCTGGCCTGGCCAGGCCAGCGTGGCTCTCATGGTCCTCGCTCTTCTGGTGGCAACACCACTCGTGCCGGGGAACCCCTTCATCTTGCCGCTACTCCTTGGCGGTCTCACCGTGGTCAATATTCGGTGTTACCGGTTTTTCGTTTGCAAGAAGGGACTCCTGTTCACCGCCGCTGTCGTGCCGTTGCACTGGGGGTACTTCGTCATTTGCGCGCTCGGGTTTCTGGCGGGTGGCCTGATGTTTCTTCTCTTGCCGGAGAGCAACAGGCTTCTATCTCGCAGCTTCGCGGAGGCTGGAACAACCCTGCCTACGCCTGCTTCACGAAACGAATGATCTCGCGCACGTTCTCGAGGAACTTGCTATCCGCCGTCAGCTGCGAGACGGCAGTCTGCATGTCTTTTGCCAGGGTCTCGTGCGCTAGCTGGTTCCTGGCCTCCATGTCTGGCAGGAGGGCGTCAAGGCGCGCCACTTCTTGCCGCAACCGCACCGTTCTCGCCTCGTGAACAGAAGCCCACGATTCAGGGTTCTCGAGACTTAGCTTCTGTTCGAGTTCCTTGATCTTCTCCAAGGCGCTGGCCAACTCGGTTCGCAGCAACGCAACGTCTTCCCTCGGGTATTTCAGCTCCTCCTGAATCACGGAGAATCGGGCCTTCAAATACTCGTAGGCCCGCAGGGAAGGCCTGAGACCCGTCAACAGGAGCACGGCCGCGGAGCTGATATAGCCGATGCGGCTCAAGCCAAAGTACGAGAGGCAAAAGAGGCCAATCGCTGAACCGGCATGCAGGCCGATCGCGAGTCGAACGGCCCGCCGCTCCCAGCGGGCCACGAAGGCCACTTTCCCTTCATCGACCGGAATTCCCTTTTGCCGGGATTCGTGTGCATCGTGCCGGATCTCTTGCGCCCGGAAGTAGATGTTCCACGGAACGGTCACGACGATGAGCACCCACCAGAACGTGAGAAGTCCGATGAGCCACTCGAGGAAGGGACCCACCGGCACATTCAACCAGCGGCCCAGGATGAGGTAGGCACCCAGGACGAAGATGCTGAAGAAGAACGCGACCCCAAGGACTGGAGCGGGACGGGACGCGGCACTCATCGGAATGTGTTTCTCACTGGGGTTTTTCCAGCGCTTCCCTCTTGGCCCGGGCCACGGCCTCAGCCCGGCTGGAGTCGTTCGGCGTGTCGTCCGAGATCCGGCCATCGCGGATTCTGATGATACGGCGCGCGTGAGCCGCTATGTCTTCCTCATGCGTCACGAGGACGATTGTGTTACCAGCTTCGTTCAGCTGACGGAAGAGACGCATGATGTCCTCGCCCGTCTGTGAGTCGAGGTTCCCGGTCGGTTCGTCAGCCAGGAGAATTGAGGGATTTGTTACCAGTGCCCTGGCGATGGCCACGCGCTGGCGCTGTCCTCCAGAGAGTTCGTTCGGATTGTGGTGGGCCCGGTCCGTGAGCCCCACCTGCTCGAGAGCCTGCTCGGCCCTCTGCCGGCGTTCTTTTTTGGGAATGCCCGAGTAGACGAGTGGCAGTTCAACCTGTTGCAAGGCGTTCGTTCTAGCCAGCAGATTGAAGGTCTGGAAGACAAACCCGATTTCCTTATTCCGGACCTTGGCCAAGTCGTCGTCAGACATTGCCTGGACCAGTTGCCCGTTCAGAAGGTAGCTGCCGCCCGTTGGTGTGTCCAGGCAGCCAATGAGGTTCATCAGCGTGGATTTCCCTGATCCCGAGGGGCCCATGATCGCCACGTACTCCCCACGGTCCACGGCAAAGCTGACTCCCCGAAGGGCCCGAACTTTCTCTTCTCCCACAACGTAGGTCTTTTCGATATCCGTCATCGCGATCAGCACGGCGTCCTCCAGCGTCAGATTGAATCAGCCCATCAGGGCAGCCCAGCCGGTCTTCAGGACGACCCACAAACCCCACAACACGATGGGGATAGCCGTTGCCGCGCCCCGGGAGAGAGCCGGGAACCGCCTGAAAGCAAGAACCAGAAGGGCCAGGCTCCAGAGCGCAAACACGTCGGCGGAAGACGCAAGGGTGCGCACCCAGGTCACGGTCTCCTCGCTCAAGAACGCGCCGATGTTGCTCTTGAATGCGAATTGAGCCGCCTGCTGGGTCATGGAGGCGTCGGGCAGCGTCAAGAAAACCGGGATGCTCAAAAACGCTCCGAGAATATTGGGCAAGTTGGCGTGCCCCCAGCCTGCCAGGGCCTGAAGGAACGAGACCTCGCTGCCAAAAGCCTTTGCAGCCGCCCAGAGAATCAGGGCCACCAAAAAGAAGACCACCGTTGAGAAAACGGTGGCAAAGGGCGCCGCGTATTTCGCGAACTTTTCTGAGATTTCAACCTGCCTCTTGATGACGGCCTCAGGAACTTCTTGGCCCGACTTTGCCGTTCTTTTCTGAATGGCCTCCCTCACCGTCGTCTCGAAATCGATCTTGGGCGTGGCGACGAACGTCGCCCCCAGGACTGCAAAGAGGAACAACACGAACGGAAGCCACCATGTTGGCGAGGCCTTTAGCCGGTCAAACGTCGCACCAGGAGTAAAAAAGACACCTCCCGCGGCCGCGAATGCCGAAATGGGCCCTTCCGCCGGGGCATTTTCTGGAGCCGGTTCCGGGGCCGTCATTTCGCCTGCCCTTCCTCTCCTGTCACGGGGCCCAGATTGACGGGCAAACCCGTGAGTTCTATGGACTTCACGTCCAGGATGTCACCGACAGCCTTGTGCCAGGCAGTCACGGCCTTCAGGTACTGCGAGAGCGCCAGGATTTCCCCGGACTGTGCCGACGTGAGGTCGTTCTGAATCTGTGCCACCTGAAACGAGGTCGTCATGCCGTTCTCGTACTTCTTCTGTTCCGCCTCGAGGTTTTTCTCGGCCAGTTCCCGCGATTTTCTGGCCGCGACGACAGACTTGTAACCAGTGTCGATTCCGCGCTGGGCCGCCCGGACTTCGAGCTGAATGTTCTGCCTCAAAAGAGCCAGATTCGTGCGACTCAACTCGAGATCCGTTCTAGCCTGCGCCACGTTCCCCTTGGCCACCCGGTTACCGATGGGAATCGAGAACGTCAGCCCCACTGTCCAGTTTGGATAATCTGCATGCCAAATCTGCTGGTAGGCATCCGAGTAGTTGAGGTCCGTGGTGAGGATCGTGCCCCCCTTCGTGATGCACTCGTCGACCGAAACTCCAGGAATACTGCACTGCTGGAGCGTCTGAGACGCACCGACGCCGGATAACCCATACGTGCCCGAGAGATCGAGGCGGGGCTTGAGCTGGTTCCTGTTGTAAGCGAGATTGATCTTCTTGGACTCGATTCCGAGGATCGCCTGCTTCACCTCTGGCCGAATGGCCAGAGCGTGCTGAATGGACTTCTCGAGGTCAACCGTGATCGGAACCGCGGCTGGTTCGTCAATCGGAATAATCGGCTTTTTCCAGTCGATGGTCCCCGACACGTTCAAGATCCTCTTCAGGCGGTCCTCCGCGTCGCCAATCAAACTCTCGGCGTTGATGATGTCTTGCTCACGCTGAGCAACGGCAACTTCCGTCTGGACGATGTCAATGGGCGCGAGGGCCCCCACGTCGATCTTGATCTTGGTGATGCGGTTGAAGTCCTTCGCGCGGTCGAGAGCTTCCAGCTTGGCCTTCAGATTGGCCCGCGCGTTGACGAGATCCCAGTACGCGTTCTCGACGGTCTGCACCGCCGTCTGAACGGTCTTTTGAAAATCAAACGCGGAAGAATCGCGGGCGAGACGCGCCTGAACGATCAAACGCGTGTTGATGTCCTTGCCAAAGTTCCGCATGAGGGGCTGGGTGAAGCTTGCGGTCAGCCCCGTCGACAGGGTGGGGTTGACAAGAGTGAAACCCTGTACGACCGAGTCACGGCGCACATTTGTCAGACCTATCTGCGCACCGCCGCCCCACTGAAACGGCATCGTGTAGTTGAAATTGAGGTTCTGGCTCTTTGAGTCGGATGAGTCAAAACCGCTCACGACTGCCGATTTGGTGCGCGACGCCCCAAGGTTTGCCCCCAGCGAGGAATCAAAAGCCCCCTCGGCAATTCCGATTCCAAGCCGGGAGTACTCGTAAGACAGCATGGAAACATCAAGATCGAGTGCATTCCTCAGAGCCAGCTCGATGGCCCGGTTCAGCGTGAGGTCGATCTTGTCCCCAGCAGGCAGCGCCTCCGGCTTTCTCAGACCCGTCTCGATCGGAACCTCAACTTTTTGGCCCGCGAGAGGGAGCGAAAGAACGAGCGAAACAGCAGCCACCATCGCAGCTGTTCCTGCTCCAAGACCGGCAAATTCAAACGGGGACTTCTTATCCCGAAAGCCGATGAAACGGCGGTTGGTGGTTTTCATCGAAATCAACCTCTCCTCATTCTCGAAAAACAAGCGGTTGTCGCGGCCGCTCACGGGAAGGGGCACGCCAAAATTACGTGGAACCGCCCTGAAAAGTTCTGGCAAGAATTCATCATGGCGGCAGCGGGAAGAAACAGGCCGCACTCCGCCCGGGATCCTCTCCTTGTTCTGCCAGAAGAGGCACCTCCTCGCGGCAACGGGCAGCAGCCCGAGGGCACCGCGGATGAAACGCACACCCTCCTGGACGTTCCTTGGACGCAACTACTTCCGTAACGGAGCCCCCCTCTCGAGCGCGAGCCGTTCCCGGCTCGGAAGAAAGCAGGAGGGCCGTATAGGGATGAAGCGGCCTCGAGAGGACGGCCTCTGTGTTGCCGGACTCGACGATCCTGCCCATGTACATCACCGATACCGTGTCCGCGAACGCACGGACGACGCCGAGATCGTGTCCGATGAACAAGTAGGCGGCTCGTGTCGCCGGGCTCTCCTGCAGGTCCATCAGGAGGTTCAAGATTTGCCCTCTGACAGAGGAATCGAGCGCGGAAACCGGCTCGTCCAGGACAATCAGCTTGGGGCGCGTGGAGAGTGCTCTTGCGATGGCGATCCGCTGCCTCTGCCCTCCGGAAAAGTCCCCGGGCCGCTTTGCAAGTGAGATCCCGCCGAGACCGACGGACTCGAGAAGCTCGGCCGCACGCAGGCGCCGCTCCGCCCGAGAGCCCATCTTGTGAATGGCCAGGGGCTCGGCCACGATGTCACCGATCGGCATTCTCGGGTTGAGAGACGTTGCGGGATCTTGAAACACGACTCCCAGAAGTTTGCGGGCTTCATTGAGGCGGGCTCGCGGCAGGGAGAACCAATCGAGTCCGTCGAAGAGGACAGAACCCGAATCCGCCGCGATCAAGCGCAGGATCAGCCGCGCCGTCGTCGTCTTGCCCGAACCAGACTCTCCCACGAGAGCGAGCGTCTGGGCGTGATTCACATGGAGCGAGACGTCATCCACCGCCGTAAAGCGTGTCCCCGGACGAAAAAGCGGCCCGCTCACGGGAAACCACTTGGAAAGGCCCCGGGCAGAAAGAAGCGGAGTGTTCAATCGAGCCCCCCTGGTCCCGTTTCCGAAACGGCAAAACAGGAGACATGGTGATTCGTCTTGCCCGCGGGCGAGAGCACCGGCTGGCGGGTCTTGCACAAGGGGCTCGCCAGTGCACAGCGCGGTTCAAAGGCGCAGCCCTGGGGCCTCTCCCCGGGCCTGGGAACGTTACCAGGAATGACCGCGAGACGTCCCCGCGAGGCGCCACCCGTCACACGTGCATCGAGAAGCGCTTTGGTATAAGGGTGAAGCGGAGCTTTCACGAGGGACGCCACGGGCCCCGTCTCGACGAGGCGTCCGGAGTACATGACGAGGGCCCGGGATGCCAATTCCAGAACGACACCCAGATCGTGGGTCACGATCAAGACGGCCAGCTGGAACTCATCGCGCAGGGAGGCGAGGAGGTCGAGGATCTGCCGCTGAATGGTGACGTCGAGAGCCGTTGTCGGTTCATCCGCGACGAGAAGCTTCGGGTTCCCCGAAAGCGCGAGCGCCAGCATCAGCCGCTGACGCATTCCGCCGGAAAGCATGTGGGGGTAGTCAAGGTAACGCGTTTCAGGATCCGGCAGTCTCACCCGAAGGAGCCATTCGATGGCCTTCTTGCGCGCTTCCTTTCTGCTGAGCCCCAGGTGCCTTCGAATGACATCCCGGACCTCTTCTCCGGCCCGGCGAACAGGGTCGAGGGCGAGTGCCGGTTCCTGAAACACAAACCCGATCTTGCCGCCGCGGAGGTGGCACTTCTCTCTCTCCGTCATGGCCAGGACGGACGTGCCTTCGAAAAGGATCTGGCCTGATTCGATGCGGCCCGGCTTCGGAACGAGGTCGAGAAGCGAGATGGCCGTGAGACTCTTGCCAGACCCCGACTCCCCCACCAGCGCGGTTATCTCCCCCGGCTCGATGTCAAGCGAGACTCCGTCCACGACGGGCACGAACCGCCCGCCGACCGGGAACGAAATCCGGAGGTCCTTGACCGAAAGGAGGGGGGTCACGAGATCTGGTCCTCAAAAACGACGGTGGCCATTGGTGCATGAATGATAACGAGGTGGTAGTTTTTCGGGCTGACATGAGTGCAGCTTCATCTCGAAACGACAGCCCATTTCTGAAAGGGCGCAGGATTCGCCCTCGTCCCGTAACGGGTTCCGTGCGCGCCGCTGACTTGATCGAGCAGACGTTCTCGGCCTACAACGCCGCCCGCCTGAGGGAGGCGTGCAGCCTTTTTGTCGAGCGCATGCTCGAACCCGATGTCACCATCGGTGTTTCCTTGACCGGAGCCCTGACGCCGGCCGGTCTCGGCCTCTCGTGCATCATCCCGCTCCTGAAGGCAGGCTTCATCGACTGGATGATCTCAACAGGGGCCAACCTCTACCACGACGTTCACCACGGACTTGGCATGCCGCTGCACGAAGGCCGGCCAAATTTCGACGATGTGGCCCTCAGAGAGGATGGAGTCATCCGCATCTACGACATCGTCTTCCCGTACGAAGTCCTGCTCGACACGGACGCGTTTTTTCGCGAGGTTTTGCTGGCCCCCGAATTCGACCGGGCCATGTCAACCGCGGAGTTCCACTGGACCATTGGCCGTTACGTGAAGCAGCGGGCCAAAGCCCTGGGAATCAGCTCGGCCGAGTCCGTGCTGGCCACGGCCTTCGAGCTGGATGTTCCGGTTTACACGAGTTCGCCAGGCGACTCCTCGATTGGGATGAACGTCGCGCGTAATGCTCTGGAAGGCAGCCGCTTTTCATTCGACGTTGCCGCGGACGTTAACGAGACAGCATCGATTGTCTATGGAGCCAAAAAAGAGGGTGGCAAAAGCGCCGTCTTGATTTTTGGCGGTGGAAGCCCCAAGAACTTCTTGCTTCAGACCGAACCCCAGATTCAAGAAGTCTTGGGTATCGACGAAGCAGGGCATGACTACTTCGTGCAGTTCACCGATGCGCGGCCCGATACAGGAGGGCTCTCTGGTGCCACGCCTTCGGAAGCAGTTTCGTGGGGAAAAATCGACCCGAGCGCCTTGCCCGACACAGTCGTCTGTTACCTCGACGCGACAGTGGCCATGCCGCTCTTCACGGCTTTCGCGCTGGCCCGCCACGAAAAGCGGCCCCTCAAGCGGCTCTACCGCAAGAAAGGGGAACTCATGACGGCCCTCAAAACCGCGTTCGAGGATGCACGGGAGGGGAAGGGAATCTCCAAGCGAGCCCCGGTCGACTACCACGAAAAGTTAAAAGGTAGAGGCTGAACAGCCAGCAAGTTGAAGAAGAACCCGCACGCACGGCCGTCTGGCGCGCGTGCGGGTCATCCCCTCAAACGGGAGCCGGTCAAGAGACCTCGGCCTCCAGTTCCTTCACGCGCTCACTGACATCCCGAAACGAGGCATCGGCGCCGTAGATCTCGAGAAACGTCTTGTACGCGCTGTCCCGGTCACCGAGTGTTGCGTAAACGCTTGCAAGGTCATACTGAAGCCCGAGCCGGTCTCCTTCGCGAATTCCCTGGGACTCGAGTCCCTTTCGGTACCACTTGATCGCAAGCTGAGGCAGCCCTTTTTCAAGGAAACAGAGCCCCAGCATTGAGCAACACTCGACCGCGTGAAGAGGGTCCTTCGAAGCAATCTGGAATTCTCCAATCGCCTCGTCCGTCAGTCCCATTTCCTTGTACGCGATGCCAAGGTTGTAGTGGGTTTCGTGGTCCTCCGGCGAGAGCTGCTGTTCGACACCCTTCTTGAACTCGCGGAAGATCTCTTCGAGTGAGACCTCTTGCTTGGGTCCGGCGGCTTTCTCGACGATGGACTCCTGCTTCATTTCGGATTGAAGCTCGTCCGCGAAATTGAAGAACTCCTGCTCGTCAGAGAAAAGGCCAGACTCATCAACGGCCACGGGGTGCTCCGCGGGAGCGGCTTGCGGGGGGACCTCGGGACCGACGGGTCCCCTGGCCATTTCGTCAGTCAGGGCTTTCCCGAGTTCGGCGTCCAAGACCATCTCCAAGTCCTCGGAGAAAATCTCGCTGAGAGCCTTCTTCGCCTCTTCGGCGGGACCCCTGGATCCTTCGAGCCGCGCGCGCCGCGAGACAACCTCGGGGTGCCCCGGGAAACGCCCCTCGAGCGACTGCAGCCTTTCGGCTGCGTCAACAACCATGCCCTGCTCGAGGCAGAAATCCACCTCGCCAAGTTCCTCGGGCGAGGGATCAACCACGGGTGCCACGACGGGGATTTCAGGAATCAACTCCGCAGCCTGAGGCGGAAGAGAGGGCTGCGGCAACGGCAGAACCGGTGCGACCTCGATAGGGGGCGGAAGCGCAACAGGTTCGGCGACATGGTGACTCGGAGCAACCAGCCCGGAGAGGAGGTCGGCGACCGGCTGCTGTGGCTCCGTTCGCCGGGGCACCACCGGCTTGATTTCTGGCAAGGGAATCTGAATGTCACTGGGCTTGGTTGCGACGACCGGCTTCTTGACCGGTTTTCCCATCCCTGCCAGAGCGTCGAGTTCTGAAAGATCGATCGGCTTCATGGCCTGGCTCATGGCCGACTTCTCTCTCAGAGTCTTTGGAGCCCCCTGCAGTTGCTTTGTGAGCGCTGCCAAGGGATCGATTTCGACAACGGGCTTTTTTACCGCCGGCTGCTTCCCGGAGGGAGACTTGGCCGTCAGAGCCGCCGCAAGATCCTCGGGGCCGAGTTTCTGCTTGACCGCGGGGAAACTGCCGGAGGACCGGGGTGGAAGGAGATCTGCCGCGGCAAGAGGCAGGGGAACCTGTTCGGCTGCAACGGGCGGCGGCAGCGCGGCAGAAGGGGCGGCACTGATCGCCTCGACGGGGCTGGGGGCTGGCGCTTCCAGAATCGCCGCGGGTACCTCTGGTTGCACGGCCGCTTCGATCTCCGCGCCTTCTTCCACCACAGGCAGAGCTTCCACGGCTGGCAGGGGTCCGGAGACATCGGTTCCGGCTGGCGCTTCGCTTGGCACGGCGGGCAGTCGTGCCCCTTCCTCTCCAGAAGCGGCGGGCGCCGCCGCCACATCGGGGACCTCTTCGACAACCTCTTCCACGAGTTCACGAGCCACCTCAACGGGTGCTACCGTGAGCGGCTTGAATTCGGCCGTGACCGGCTCTTCCTCGAATTCCGGTTCTTGTGGAACTGGAGGAGGCTCCGGAGCCGCTTCGGCAACGGGCGGCTGGGGTGGAGCGGGCAGAGGTTCACCAAGAAGCGCCGCCAGGCCGCGAATGCGGTCCTCACGCCCGTCCAGCGCATAAATCTTCTTGAGTTCTTCCGCTTCGCCCTTGGCAGCGCTCTTACTTCCGTTCTCCAGGTAGAGTTCGAAGAGCTTCTCTCTCAGCCGTGTGTGTTGCGGGAACTGGGAAACCAAACCTTTGATCTGGTCTATGGCTTTGTCGAGCAAACCGTACTTGCGGAAGATTTCCGCCTCGACAAGAGCCTCCTCGACAACCGTATCAGCTGGCGGTTTGGAAAACGGGGGAACCGGAAACCCCGGAAGAGGCGGCGGTGCAAGGCCCGGCACGGCACTCAGATGAGAGAGGACTGGAATTGCCTGACTCTTGTATTGTGCCGTGAAGGTGGCTGGCGGGAAACTGACGGGCGGAGGCACGTACGCGACTTGCGGCTGGGTCTGCGGCTGGAACCCGGGCACCATCCCCGGAAGTGGGCCTCCATAGACCGGTTGCGGCAGAAAAGCTGGAGGCGGCGGGGTGAAGGCCGGCATCGGAGGCGGCGGGGTGACGACCACATCTGGAAGAGGCTCGAGTTCCTCGATCTCCGGGACCTCCGCTGCCTCCCCTACTTCTTCAACTTCCTCGACCACTTCATCGGCAACCTCGAGTCCGGCACCCGCTTCCTCGACGATCTCGACGGCGTCATCGACTTCCTCTGCGGCAGACAGCGCTTCGGCAACCTCATAAGCTTGCGGAACACCGATTTCCAGATCCAGCCCTCCACCTTGCAGTGGCGAAGGCCCCTGGGGCGGGGGCATCGGGAAGGAGGAAACCGGGCCGTAAGTGATTCCGTGGGACCCTGCAGCCGGGTATTGCCCGGTCACTCCACGGGGCTGAAGGGGAGGCACGGAAACCGAGACTGGAGGCGGCCCCTGGGGCCGGCCCCAAGCCGGGCGTGCCGCTCCCGCGCCAGCCGGCGACTGAGGGGCCGCGCTTGGCGGAGCTGGTTTATTGGCCTGTGAGCGTTCGTCGTCTTCGCTCAGGTCGAATTCGAATTCGTCTGGAGCTGTCTGGACAGGTTTTGGGGCAGCCGGTGGCGCGGCGGGACGCGCTGGACGTGCGACAGAGACGGGAGCTGCAGCGACAGGGGGGGAGGCGACGGGGGGAGGCGCCTGCTGCGGCTGCGGCTTTGGGGGAGCCGGCGGGGGTGCGATCAGGGCTTCAAGCTGGGAAAGCTGGGCACGGTAATCCGGGACGTCTGGTGCGTAGCGGGCACACAACCGGAGGGCCTCCACGGCTTCCGCGTTCTTCCCCTGCTTTCGCCAGAGTTCCGCGAGATGAGCGCGAAACGGCACGCCACCCTTTTCATCCCCCGCAGCCGTGTAGACATCCACGATTTTCTTCAGGAGGTCTTCGTTTTCGGGAGCGGCTTTTGCGATGGGGATGAGAAGGGAAACAGCCTTTTTGGCTTCGCCCCGGCGCACGAACTGCTCGGCCAGGGGCAATGCCGCCTGATAGGCCAAGTCCGCCCTGCGGCTGCGCAGCTGGATCTTGACAACGAGCTGGACGACTTCCTCGTTGTCCGCATCCACGGCCTGCGCCTTGGCGCCGTAACTGCGTGCCTCGGCCATGTCGTTGGCGGCAAAGGCCGTCTCCGCGGCGAGGACGAAAAGGGGAACCGAACGGGGAGTCGTCTCGAGGGCTTTTTTGAGGTGGTTGCGCGCCTCCTCGACCTGGCCTGATTCAGTCAGGAGGCCAACGAGAACCTTCAGAATCTCGACGTTGTCGGGCGCGAGCTTGAGGGCTTTTCCATAGACCTGAATGGCTTCTGGCTGCGCGTTGCGTTCCCGCAGCATGCGAGCCACTTCCAAATACTCCTTGAGGGCGTCGGGGATCCGCTTGGCCTGCGTAAAAAGATCTGCCAGCTTGACGTGAAGCTGCATGTTCGCGGGCTCGGTCTGCAGCATCTTCTGGTAGATACCGATGACGCCAAGGAAGTTTTCCTGCTTGAGGTAGTAGTCAGCCAGCACCTGGTACTGGCTCTTGGCCTCCATCGCGAGGCCTTGTTTTGTGTAGAGTTCCGCGAGGCGCTCGTAGACATCGAGGCGCGAAGGATCCAGCTTGTTGATCTTCTTGTAGATAGCAATGGCCTTGAGGAAGAAGCCCTCTTTTGAATAGTGCTCTGCTATCCGCGTGAAGTACGGGAGAGACTCTTCGTTTCGGTTCAGCCTTACAAAAAGGTCGCCGACCTTGTTGAGAATGTTGATGTCATTGGGCACCTCTTCCAGGACTTTTAGATAGTCCTTGAGAGCCGCATCAACCTTTCCCTTCTGGAGCGATTTCTCCGCCGAAGCGATCAGGCTGTCTCGTTTACTCGCCAAGCCGTCTGCCCCCCAAACTCCCCCTCATGCCGTTTCGGGTTGCCTTACACCCCGGGTATTGCCAATTCCCGTCAGGTTTTTACTGGAAGAACGCGATCGAACGTGAATCTATGAACCACGGACGGTCCATGGTAACTCAAAGCCGAAAGATGTGCTCTGGTTCCGTATCCCCTGTTTGAATCGAACCCATAAAAGGGAAGCCGGGCGTGCCAGGTATCCATTTCCATGTCCCGGGCCGTCTTTGCGAGGATCGATGCGGCCGCAATCGCGGCGATCCGTCCGTCGCCTTTTATGTAGTTTCTTTGCAAAAAGGGAAGCCCGGAAACTGGGGCTCCATCGACGAGCACGATATCCGGATGCGTGCCCATGACCTCGAGACCCTCGAGAGCCCGCATCATGGCGCGGGCAGTTGCCTCCACAATACCGAAACGATCGATCTCACAGGGGCTGGCGCTTCCGACGGCAAACGCCCTGGCACTGCGGTGAATGCGATCCGCGAGCCCCGCGCGAACGCCGGGGCTCAGCAGTTTCGAGTCATTCAATCCGAGTATGAACGGTGACGGAAAAAGAACAGCAGCCCCGGCATGGACGGGGCCCGCGAGACAGCCCCGGCCTGCCTCGTCCACGCCAGCCACGGCCTTGTATCCCGCGGCGTAAAGAGCGCTCTCTTCCGCGTACAGGGCCCGCGTGCGCGCGTGTTCTTCCTCGAGTCTCGATGCAGGCCCCCGGGCTTGTTTCACTCGTGATATCCCCGCGGCTTCGCGCTCCCTGCAAAAATGCTGTGGGCGGCTCTAGTTCTCCCGGCGTTCGGCGATTCGGGCCGCCTTCCCGCGGAGTTCTCTCAAATAGTAGAGCTTGGCCCGGCGCACTTTCCCGTGCCGTTCCACCTCGATCTTGTCGAGGATGGGGGAGTGAACGGGGAAGGTCCGCTCCACGCCAATTCCCTGCGAAACCTTGCGAACGGTGAATGTCTCTCTCACGCCACCGCCCCGCCGTCCGATCACGACTCCCTGGAACACCTGGATTCTCTCTTTTTCACCTTCCCGGACCTTCACGTGAACCTTGACGGTGTCTCCCGGAACGAAGACGGGGATATCCGCACGCAGGCCGTCGCGCTCGGCAAATAACAACTTGTCCATGGATACGAACCTCCGACAAAAAACCGGCAGCTCAACCCCGCCGGGGCGGCCTGCCGCCGCCCTCAGGCGGTTGAGTCCAAAACCGGAGAATTCTATGGGTTTCCGATCCGCTCGGCAACCACTCTGTAGACGTCTTCTTCATCTTTTGCGGGCTGGTACCGCCAAAAAAGGTCCGGGCGGCAGCGCGCGGTCTCTTCCAGCCGCTTGCGGAGCCGCCACTGGCGAATTCGCTCATGGTGCCCCGAAACCAGCACATCCGGGACCGGGAGGTCCCGAAAGACCCTCGGCCGCGTGTAATGCGGAAAATCGAGCAGCCCCCCCTCGAAGCTGTCTTCACGAACGCTTTCCTGATCCCCCACAACACCAGGAACAAACCGGGAAACGGCCTCTATCACAACCAGCGCGGCGGCTTCTCCTCCGGAAAGCACGAAGTCACCGACCGAGATTTCCTCGTCGATGAACCCGAGTTCCCGCACCCGTTCGTCGATCCCTTCATAACGCCCGCACACGAAGACCAGACGCGGTCTTTCGGCGAGTTCCCGTGCTTTTGCAGCGTCAAACCGAGCGCCCCTGGGCGAGAGGAAGACGACCCACGGCGCCGGGGTCTCGGGCTCGTTGGAAAGCGCCTCGAGCGCAGTGACGATGGGCGGTGCGGCCAGCACCATTCCGGGGCCCCCGCCAAAAGCCTCATCGTCGACCTTGTGGTGGAGGTCTTCACTGAATCTCCTCATGTCGACGAGATGTATCTCGAGCAGATCGCGATCAACCGCTTTCCCGAGCAGGGCCTCGCCAAGGGGCGAGACGAAGTAGCCCGGGAAAATGGTGACGACATCTATCCTCTGAACTGGCATCAATCCCCACCGTTTCCGTTAGTTCAAGAGGCCCTGGGGAGGATCGACGACAACACTTCGGGACGGCAGATCGACCAACACGATGATCGGGTGCCGGAACGGCACATCGCGAAGCCCCGCAGGTGTTTCCACCTCGAGAAGAGGTTGCCCTGCTGCCTCCGCCAGCCCTTTCACCGTACCCAGAACCTGCCCCGAAGTGGAGAGGACCGCGCACCCTTCTAACTCGTGGTGGAAGAAGTAGCCCGAAGGCCTCTCGGGCACGTCATCCGGCCGGACACAAAACTCCTGGCCGCGGAGAGGCTCCACGGCCTCCACGGTATCGAGGCCCTTCAGATGCAAAACGTAACGTCCCCTGTGAAAACGAACGGCGTCGATCTGGACGGGCTCCACGGTTCCAGCTGCGTTCCTCAAATAGAGGATCTTCTCTGGAGCAAAGCGCTCGGGAAAGTCCGTCCAGGATTCGACGACGAGGCCGCCGTAAATTCCATGAGGGCGGACTATCCGGCCAACGGCAACCCAGGTGGAGCCGTCCTCGAGCATAGGCGTCTTCTGACGGGCGTCTTTTGACGGGCGTCTTTCGACCAGCGTCTTCAGACGGACTTGACTGGTTTTGGTTTTGAAAGTAGGCGCTTCACCGTGGGCGACGGGACGGCTCCTTTTTCAATCCAGGCCTTCGAACGCTCTTCGTCGAACTTGAGGATGGCTGGTTCCTTGGTGGGATCGTAATAACCCAGCTCCTCGACGATCTTGGCTGTGGGGGTCCGCTGGGAGTCAGAGACGACAATCCTGTAAGCGGGTGCGTTCGTGCCACCGGCGCGGCGCAGACGAATCTTCAACATGGGGTGTCCTTTCCAAGTGTCGAGCCGCCGTGACATGAAGTTGCGGCGGCGAGAATCGACAGAATTTCAAAAGCGCATTTTGTTTGCGCCCTTCATCATCTTCTTCATGGCCGTGAATTGGCGCAAGAGCTGATTGATTTCTTGCACGTCAGTCCCGGACCCCTTGGCGATCCGGCGCTTCCGGCTGCCATCAATGATGCGAGGGTCTTCGCGTTCTTCGGGTGTCATCGAATCGATGATCGCCTCAAGATACTTGGTGGCGTCATCCGGAACATCTAACCCCTGCAACTCCTTGAGGGGACCGACTTTCGGTAAGTGCTGCAGGAGTGAGGAAAAGGGGCCGAGCTTCTTGATCTGCCGCAGCTGATCGCGCAGGTCCGTCAGGGAGAACTCGTTTTTGCGCAGCCTCTCCGCCACCCGCACCGCTTCTTTGCGATCCGTCTCCTGGGAAACCTTCTCGATCAAGGTCAACATGTCGCCCAGGCCGAGAATCCGGGAGGCGGAACGGTCGGGGTGGAACACCTCGAAATCCTTGATCTTCTCCCCCACCCCGATGAATTTCAGCGGCTGCCCCACCACACGGGCGAGCGAAAGCGCCGCCCCGCCGCGGGCGTCGCCGTCGGTCTTCGTCAGAACGACGCCCGAAAGCGGCAACCGCTCGGAAAAGGCCTTGGCCGAACGGACGACGTCTTGCCCCGTCATCGAGTCGGCAACAAAGAGGATTTCGTCGGGCTCGGCGATTTTCTTGACCTCCGCGATCTCGTCCATTAACTCTTGATCGATGTGGAGGCGCCCGGCGGTGTCCAGGATGGCCACGTCGTACCCGAAGATCTTGGCGTCCTTCAGAGCAGTCTTCACCCGAGCTAGCGGACTTGTCTCACCCTTGGGGTCGAAACACATCAGGGCGTTTTCCTTGGCCAGAGTCCGCAACTGCTCCGTCGCCGCGGGCCGGTAAACGTCCGCCGGGACGAGCAGCACCTGCTTGCTGAGAGTTCTCTTCAAATGAAGGGCGAGTTTTGCCGCGGTTGTGGTCTTTCCAGAGCCCTGCAACCCGACGAGGAGAATGACGGCCGGCCGGCGTTTCAAATTCAAGGGATGAGCCGCCCCGCCCAGAAGGCTCGTCAGCTCCGCGTGGACAATCTTGACCACCTGCTGAGCTGGAGAGAGAGCGGTCAGGACTTCTTTTCCGACCGCCTTTTCACGAATCGACGCCGACAATTCCTTTACGACATCAATGTGAACGTCAGCTTCGAGGAGGGCGGTCCGAATCTCTTTGAGGGCCTGATCAACATGGAACTCGGTGAGATGGCCCTCACCACGAAGCTCCTTGAAAACACGCTGCATCCGGTCGGAAAGTGAGTCAAACATCTTCCAGGGGCCGGGATATTACCAGCCCCGGGCCTAATGTGCCCTCTGCTTTCCGCGAAATTCCTCTCTTCACGGGGGGGCTTGACACAAAGGCATCTTTGAATATGCTTAGGGGCGGAAGCTTGGGCGCTCAATTGCGCTCGTTTATTTTTCCGTTTTTGATTTTCGATGTCACCAGAGGGGCCCAGACCGCCATCGCATGGCGAGTCAAGAAGAGTGAAAGAAGCCCGAGGGAGCCAATTGGTTCTTTTCGCTGGCTTCTGGTCCCTCCCCGGAGGAACAGGCCACTATCGCTGAACTCAGCGACTTTCCAAGAAAACAATGAAAAGGAGTCTATCAATGAAGAAGTCCACCTCTATCCTTGCTCTCAGCGCCCTTTCCGTCAGCCTCATCGCCACCGTTGCTTGCGGCGGCGGAGAGAAGAAGGAAGCTGCCCCGGAACCCGCCCCCGTCGTCGTGCAGGAAACCCCGGCTCCGGCTCCGGAAGCCCCGGCTGCCGCCGCTCCGACTGGTGAGACCGCCCCGGCCCCGACGGGCGACACGGCCGCCGCTCCCGCTGCTGCCGCTCCGACCGGCGAAACCGCCCCGGCTGCCCCAGCGAAGTAATTTCGCCTCGGAAGCGATTCGAGAATTTACCTGGCTTTGATTTTGGCGCCCCGGTACTCCGGGGCGCTTTTTTCTTGAAGCCGGGCCTTCTCCTCGAGCTTTTCCGTCCCCTGAAGATGACTGGCCCCCCTGGCGAGAAGTTTGCTCATCGACCGATAATGTTTGTGGAGGCCATATGAACGTTCGCCCGTTTTCACCCCCGCCACGGCTTCGGGGTTTTTTCGCTTTTCTTCTTTCTTGGGGTTGCCTCTTGGCCAGTCCTGTCATTCAAGCCGACTCCATTGCAACCGCCCAGGCCTTCGTCCCTGTCATCCATCAGCAGGGTGGCACCGGGTTCTGGCAGTCGGATATCAACATCTTCAATCCCGAAATGACCCGGGGTGCCGTCGTCGACATTTACTACACGCCGCACGACACGGATGGCTCGTCCTCGGACGGCGTCCGTCTACGCCTCCTGGGGCCCCGCCAAACATGGAGCTTCACCGACATCCTGTGCGGCGAGTACTTCAGCCGCTGCCAGGGCGATTACGGACTCCTGGAGATCAGGGGTTCGACCGAAAGCGGTGATCCGCTCCTCCTGATCGTCACCAGCAGCACGTACAACACAAAGGGTGCGGTTCCTGGCACTTACGGCCAATTTGTTCCGGGGCAGCCAGGCCGGAAGGCGCTGGGATTCGACCCCTCGGAGTTTGGCGAACTCTACGCAATCGGGCTCCCCTCCGGAACGGCCACGCACCAGGTCAACGCGGCCATCATGAACCCGTCCCGGTTCCAACTCGATGCCGTTTACATCCTGACGGATGCGCGCGGATTCAAATACCCCGAAAAGACGATGACGGTCCCCCCGTTCTCCATGTCGCAAGTCAACGACATCTTCGGGAAGGTCTTCGCGGCAGAGGGTCCGTTCGACCCCAAGAATGGTCCCTACCGGCTCACCTTCGCCGTGAACCGCAACAATGGAGCGCGCATTCTGGCCTACGTCACCGTGACGGACACCCGGACGGGCGATCCGTACCTGATCACCGCGGACCCAAACCGGCCCTGATTTCATTTGAAGACCGCTCTCCTCGTTGACCTCGGGAACGTTCTCGTCAGCTTTGACCACGCCATAACGGTGCGGCGTATCGCCGAAGCCTCCGGACAGCCTCCCGAGGATATTGCTTCCGTTCTCTACTCTGACCTCGAGATTGCCCTCGACGAGGGGCGTCTGTCCCCGCAGGAGTTCTTCCGGGAGGCTGAACGGCGAGCCGGCCTCCCCCGCCTGCCAGACGAGATCTGGCGACCGGCCTGGAGTGACATCTTCGAGCCCATCCCCGAAGCCATCGAAGCCCTTCACGCCGTCCGAAAGGACGTCCGCAAGGTTCTCGTTTCCAACACCAACGCTCTTCACTGGGAAGGCGTTTTGCGAGTGGCTCCGATCAAGGATTATTTCGACACCCTTGTCCTGTCACATGAAGCTGGATGCCGCAAGCCCAGCCCGCGTTTTTTTGAGACCGCCCTTCTTTGCGCCGGTGCCAGGCCCAAGGACGCTTTATTCGTCGACGACAAGATCGAGTTTGTCAACGCCGCGGCGTCTTGCGGGATCGAGAGCTTCCAAATCACCGAACCGGGAAGCCTGAGGAGAATCTTGCTTAAAACGGGAATCATCCCTTCGAACGTAGAGGGAATGCCACGAGGAGAATGATGACCAGAACACCGCTCGCCATCCTGATCGCTCTCGCCGCCGGTCTTGCCCTTACAGCTTGCAAACGCCAGGAATCGAACGCCGCCGATTTCGAGCGGCCCAGAAAATCAGCCCACGCCGCGGGAGGCCACGCTGCGTCAGCCGCCGGCGGCATCCAGTTTGCCTCTCTCTCCTACGACGAAGCGCTCAGGAAGGCAAAACAAGAGAACACACTCGTCATGATCGACTTCTACACGGACTGGTGCGGCTGGTGCAAGAAGCTCGACAAGGAGGTCTTCTCTCACCCGGACGTTGGCCAGGCCGCCCAGCGCATCGTCTCCATTCGCCTCGATGCCGAAGGCAATGGCGAGTCAACCGCCGACAAGTACGGCGTCACCGGCTTTCCAACCATCCTCTTTGTCGACGGCACCGGCAAGCCGGTACGAAAGGTCGTCGGCTTCGTGGACGCCACGGAACTCGTTGAGATCCTGAAGGAGCTGGGCAGAGGCAAGGCTTGACGGGGCTTTTCGAACGAGGCCTTTCACATTTTTCGGCGGGCCGATTCTACGAGGCCCACGAAGATTGGGAACACATGTGGATGGCAGCCGAGGGCAGCGAGCGACTGGCCCTTCAGGGCTTGATTCAAACGGCAGCCGCTTGTCTTCATGCCCGTGAAGGCCGGGAGGCTCCGGCACGCCGTCTCTTCCTCTCGGCCGCTCAGAAGCTCGATGGCCTGCCCACTTACAAAAACATCCGCCTGGCTTGCTTAGTGTGCCGTTTACGTGAACTTGGCGGGGGCCCTGAAAAGCCCGAACCTCTCGCCAGCCTCACTCCATTCTTTCTCCCGGCGGAATGAGGTCAGCCAGGGCAGCGGAAAGGCGGGCCACCACTTTTCCATCAGGAACGCGTTCCACCGACCGGACGGGCCGTCCCACTCCCAGAGCAAACGCCGCGCCCGCCACGCGGTCCACGGCCGCAAGAAGCTGGGCTCTTCCACTCGCCGCTTCCGAAAGAACTCCGAAATAGGCGCTGGCCGTCTTCTCCGGATGCCGCTCGGCCGCCCATGCAAGCGCCGCCTGTGATCTGCGCTCCCTCTCGGGCTTGTCCAGGGAGAGCTGCGTTAACGCCTGAGCAATAAGCTCAACCTCTCCCCTTCCGACTGGTGCCTTCGTGCAAAACGAGTCCGGCAACTCCCGAAACCACCCGATGTCGCTCACGATCAGTGGCAAGCCAAAACCCGCAAGACGCGCCACGGCGCCGGAGGTCTCACCCATCGTGGGAAACCGGAGATTCACCGCGAAATCCGCCGCCGAAGCCGCCCGGAAAAAGTCTTCCTCCGGAAGGTAGCCGCCGAACTTGACGTCTTCCGAAAGCCCATGCTCTCTAACCACGGTTTCGAGCGGACTCTCCTTCTGAAGCGCTCCGCCCACGAAAATGAACGGCCGGTTCTCTTTCGGAACCGCTTTTAGCCCCTCGAGCAGGCGCTCCACGCGCTTGGCCGGGGTCACGATACCAAGGCACACGCCGGCCGCCCTGTCTTGTGGGAGGCCCAGCCCCTGGCGCGCTGCTACCCGGTCCGTCCGCAATGCTGGCAGGACGTGATGAGGAATCTGATGGACTCGCGTCCCTGGCCGGGCCCTTAACACCGCTCCGTGGACAAGCAAAGAGTGAACTATGACACTCGTGGCATCCGAAACCACGCCCGCGGACAGGGGAAAACGCCACGGATCGAGATCCCAGATGGGCACACGTTCTCCGGCCAGCATTCGCAAACCAAACTCCCGCCCCGGCACACCGTGTGCTCTCTCGAGTTCCCGCGCGTACTCCTCTTCCCGGCCGCGGTCCAGATACGCCGCGGCAAAAAGGTGGTGAAGAACGAAATCGTGCAAAACAAGAACCGCCGGGAGTGATTGGGGCCGTGTGCGTAGCGCCTCGAGCGAGGGCGCGTGAACCGGATCGTTCCCGATCTGAAAGAGCAGGACATCGTGCCCCGCCTTCACCGCTCCCGCCGCTTCCTCCGGGGAGTAGGGAGTGACACTGGCCAGCTTCGACAGATTCGCCAGAAGTTCACTCGAGTAGTCAGCGATACCCGACAACACGGGCGGCCAGGGGCTGACCATTCCAACGGAAAGACGCTTCACGAGATCCCGCCCGCCGAAAGAAGCCGTTTCACCACGTTTTCCCACGTGATGCCGCGAACGGCCTCAAACCCTGCTTCACCCATCCTCTTGGCAACTGCTTGATCTGCGAGGAGGGTTTTGACGGCGGCTCCCACGTCTTCTGCTTCTGGCTTCGTGACATGCCCGGTCCCGCCCTCGAGGACAAACTCCAGGGGCCCGCCAGAGTCTGCGCAGGTCACGACCGGCTTTTGCGAGAGAAACGCCTCGAGCGCGATATAACCGTAATCCTCGTCGACAGGAGGAAAAAGAACCACACCGGCCGTGGCGTAGAGTTCCAGCAATTCCTCGTCGCTCACTCCTCCCCTGAAGGTGACATCGGCCTTAAGCTTGCTAGCGAGCGCCATGAGTTCCCTTTCCGCGGGGCCGCGGCCTGCCACGACGAGTGGAAAGCTGGCCTTTGCCGCGGCTTGAATCGCCAGATCCACGCGTTTCCAGGGGTCGAGGCGCCCCACGGTGAGGGCGAAGGGGCCGAGCTTCTCAAAACGGTAACGCGGAGCCAGCGGGGGCGGATGGTAGAGGGCCTCTCCCTTAATCCGGTTGAAGCGAAAGAGGCGATCAGCCGTGTTCTTGGCGTTAGTGAAGACCTTTCTGGCCTCGCCGAGAGACGTGGCGTCCGTGGTTTCAATCATCTCGCGAAACCGGGTGTCCTCTGGTCCGGCGTCGAAGTCGCTCCCCTCCGTTCCGAACCTGTCATAGACCTGACGGAACTGGTGTATCAACCACACGACCTTGTTGGGATGGGAAACGGCATACGAAGGAAATTTCATGGGGATGACGAGATCGACTTTCTTCCCATCGCTTTCCGAGAGATCGAGGAGACGCCACGTTAACGCAGAGAGCAGGATCTGCTCCCGCGGGTACCACTTATAGGGAATCTGGACAAGTTCAGACTCGTGTCCGGCCTTGATCAGCTCGCGCACGAGTCCGGCGGCATGGCGTTCAGCGCCGCCAGAAACGAAAGGGACCTGCGAGTTGCAAACGAGAATACGGGCCACGTCACTTCACTCCGGTTACGGCAACATCTTGATCACCGAAGAGAAGGCGGGCCATGGGTCCCTGGACGGGATCCTCGAACACTGCATCCGGTGGCCGGATCCCCTCTGGCACCGGCGAGCGGTAGAGCACCTTCACATCCCGGAACCCAGCCGCCTCGAGGAGGTGCGAAAGAGCTGGTCCCGGCACAGGCCGCACATGGGTCAGATCCATCCAGAACCACTTCATCGCGAAAAGAGACTCGGGATTGACGGTCTCGAGAAGGATTCGTCCCCCAAAAGCGAGTTTCCTGACCGCGAGTTCGACGAGCCGGATCATGTCCGCGGGTTGAAGGTGTTCGACCACCTGGAAAGCGGTGATTCCTCCGAGGGACGCGTCATTTCGTGCTTGGAGACAGGAAAATAGATCCTCGACTGCTATGTTGAGCCCCTTTTCGCGGCCGCGAGCCGCGGAAACAGGGTTGAGATCGCAACCGGAAGCGCTGATTCCGAGGTCCTTGAGGATTTCCAAAAACTCACCCCTCCCGCACCCGAGATCGAGAACCGGCCCCGGAACACCCCGGAAGAACTCACCGTCTTCCCGTTGGCGTTTTCGCACGTCCTCCTCGGAGCCCCGGAACTGATCTTCGAAACTCGTGTAGAGGCCCGCGTGGAGAAGGCTCGCGGCCGGGCTCGTAGCGGGTGCGGCGCTGGGGGCCAGGGCCGCGCTCACGGGACCCGGGGCGACCCCTTTCTGGAGTTCTCCCCTCAGTGCCGTGAACTCCAGCCTGGTCAATCTCAAATCGTTCTCGAACGCCCCGGTCTGGCGCGAGGCCTGAACGAGACGATGGTCCGTCTCCTCGAGGTTCACCGCGAGTCTCTTGAGTTCATCGAGACGGCGTCCGCCTTCCTCTTCAAGGCGGTCGATGCGCCGCTGGGTCCGGATCAATTCGTTGCCGATTGATTCGCGGGCTGCGTTCTCGCGCGAAAGGGCGTCGCCAAACTCGCTCGAGAGAAGGGCGCGCATCTTCTCCTGGTGAGTCAAACGCTTTTCCAGATCATCAGCGAGCAGGTTTCGGGCCTTTCCTTCTCGCTCGATGGACGCCGAGAGATCGCGGCCGAGAGCTGCCCGCATCTCGTCGATCGATTTCAGACGGCGCTCCATCTCGTCGGCCAGGCGGTTTCTGGCCTTTCCTTCTCTCTCGAGAGCCTCGTTCAAACTCGCGGCCAGGCGGCCACGGGTTTCGTCACGGTGGGTGAGCCGCTTCTCGAGTTCATTACCAAGGAGGTTTCTCGCCCGGCCCTCCTTTTCGAGTTCGGTCTTAAGAGAAGCGATGTTGGCCTCTCGCCGGGAAATTTCCCGCAAGAGCCCCTCGTTCTGGCGTTTTTCCAGTTCGTCGAATCTCGGGAGCACTTCACCGATGCGCCGGTTCAGCGCCTCCTCGAACTCCCCCTTGACCGCCTGCGAGCGAGCAAATGCATCCTCGATGCGGCGGCGGTCTTCTTCAATCGCCCCCTCGAGTTCACGAAAAGCGATTCGCAACGACTCGGTCACCGCGGAGTTAAAAACCGCCTGGTCACGCGTAATGATCCTGAGGGCGCGCAAGAGAAGGGCCTTGGCTCTCCTGAAGCGGGCGTCACCCGGAAGAAATGGAGAAACGAACCTGGCTCCGCCCTCGAGCACGGTTCTGGGGCCGGCCAAGTCGAAGGACGGAGTCCACCCGGGCGCTGGGCCAACAGGGCCCGCGGGGGTGTTAATCGAGGATTGAGGCAGTGGCGTGGCGAGCGCCCTGAGGTCATTCGCGATCTGCGCAGCGAGCCGCTCCACGTTCTCGGAGCGATCGGGACGCTCATTCGCATTCTTCATGATCGCCGTATCTTAAGCGCCTCCCTGTTCTCCCGATGCTGCCGCGCCCAGGGCAACCGAGCGAGCAGACTCATCCCTCAGAATCCCGAGAAGCGTCGACACGAGGGCCAAGAGAATGGGACCGAAGAAAACCCCGAGGAGTCCAAAGGCCCCAATGCCGCCAAAGACCCCAAGGAAAACCTCGAGTGTGTGGAGTTCGGCCCCCTGGCCTATCAGAATGGGCTTCAGGACGTTGTCCGCCAGCGTCGAGACGACGACGGCGCCCCAGATAACCAGAAAAATCGCGGCCGCGTGGTGACCGGAAATCCAGAGCCAAATGGCTCCTGGACCCCAGACCAGCGCCGTACCGCCAACGGGAAGCAGAGAGAAGAGGGCCATGGCGGCACCCGCGACGGCGGGAGAGGGCAGCCCGGCGATCACCCATCCGATCGCCCCTGTCAGCCCCTGGATCAGGGCGCACAAGAAAGAGCCCTTGAAGATGCTCTGGAGCATCGACCGGAGATGAACGACGAGCTTTGTCCGAGACTCATCCGAAACGGGCAGGATCTCGCTCAGGTTCTTGACCATGGCGTCGCCATCTCGAAAGAAAAAGAACAACAGGAAGATGGTCATCACGAAGGTCAGGATGACGTTCATGAGCCCCTTGACGAATCCCGCACTCTTGCCCGCGAGTGAACCCGAGACCTTCCCGAGGGCTTCGACTCCTTTTTCCTGTATGGCCGCGGGAGTCAACCCGGTAGCCTCCTGGACCCTGTCAAGGGCCTCGGAGATGGCGGGGATACGGGCGAAGTCTTCTGCTGTCTTCAAGTTGCGAGAAGCCAACTCCTGACCCAGCTTGCCGATGGCATCCGCGGCTTGCGACATTAAGACAATCGAAAAGAGCGTTGCGGGAAGGAGTACGACCAGGGCGACAGCAAGCGACATGAGTACTGCGGCCAGGCTCTGTCTTTTCGGGAAACGCCGTTTGATCCACACCCACGGAGAGTAGAATCCCCCGGCAAAAACAAGCGCCCACGCCGCGGCCGCGATGAAGGGCTCCAGCACCTGGAACGCAAAATAGCCCAAGACGAGGGCCAGACAGACGAAGATGAGGATCGGGTACACTCGCGGCGAGCCAGAGGGCTTCATCGTTTCCTGCATTTCAGAAAAGGATCATAAAAGAGCCTTCGCTTCCCTGAATGGAAAGAGACATCACCCCCGCGCGGCGAAAGACTCCGAGGTTTGGTCCGCCCCCGGCGCCGCCGAATCCACGAGAACTTGGACGTCTGGCCCTCGAGTTATCGAGAAGACACGGGTTTGCAGCGGCGGCCGTCGTAACGGCAAGCGGTCCAGCCACTTACTCGCCGTGGCTTTCGTGGCTGGCCGCGGGAAATCACGGCGAAATGGCCTGGCTCGAGCGTGACCGTCAGGCCCGTTCCAGCTTCGATTGGGTTCTTCCTTACACCAAGTCGGTTCTGTGCGTGGCCCTGGCAGTACCTGAAGGGCCTCCGGGGAACGTGGCCCGCTACGCCCGCGGCGAGGACTACCACACGCTGGTGAGGCGCGGACTCCACCGGGTGGCGGCCGAACTTGCTCCCGCCTGTCCAAAGGGAACCCACTTCCGCGTCTGCACCGACACCGCTCCCCTTATCGAGCGCGATGTCGCGGCGCAGGCTGGCCTCGGCTTCATCGGCAAAAGCGGGATGCTCATTATTCCTGGCCTCGGATCCCATGCCGTTCTGGGCGAACTCCTCACGGATGTGGACCTGGCGGGCCCGCTCCCGCGTAAACCTGATTTCTCTTTTTCCTCTTGCGGAACCTGCACGGCGTGCCTCGAGAAATGTCCATCAGATGCCCTTGTCTCGGCAGGCCTTCTCGATGCAAGGAAATGCCTCTCTTATCTCACGATCGAAAAGAGGACTGATTTCACGGACGAAGAGGCCCGCGTTCTGGGTGGCCGCGTCTTCGGCTGCGATGTTTGCCAGGACGTCTGCCCCTGGAATCGATCCAGAAGAGACCGCCATTCTGAAGACCCCGCTGAACCCGTCAATCTCAATCCAGCCGAACTTGTCTCGATAACGCAAGAAGAGTTCGACAAACGTTTCGTGTCGAGCGCCATCGCGCGCGCCACGCACCCGGGACTTGTTCGAAACGCCCGGGCAGCTCTCGGCCAGAAAGGTCCGGGATGCCAAGAGTGACCTTTGCCGGCGAGAAAAAGAGCGGGACATTTCCGGCCGGGACAACCATCCTCGAGGCCGCGATCGGGCTCCGTGTCCCCATGACTCATGTGTGTAACGGTGGCGGGACGTGCGCGACGTGCCGCTTCGAGTGCATCAAGAACCCCGAAAACCTCACCGCCGTTGAGCGGAACGAATGTCTCCATGAACTCCCGGGCAGGCAGCGGCTGGGTTGCCAGGCGCGAATCCACGGGGACGTGGAGGTGAAGGTGCTTCCCGTTCCCGGAACGACGGTGCTCTGAGAGAGAAGTAGATGAGCCGTCCATTAGTCAGGCGCGCCCTCAGGCGCGCCGGTTTGAAGCCTGAACCCAGAGAATCACGCGGCCCCGGGCCCAGGAGCCGCGGAGCGGCCCCTCCGCCACGAATTCAGCTTCTGGGAGAACCTGAGAATGCCTCGGGCCCTCTTGACTTTTCACGGATTTTTGGAAATGCCAACCCCGTGGAGTTAGAGGTTGGATCGGGACGGGCGCGCTTCATTTTTGAAGAGGCGCTTGCCCATCCTGAGCGGAATTTCCTGGGGGCAGAGATTGAAAACGATTACGTTCGCATTGCCCGGGTGAAAATCGAGCGGCTCGGCATCACCAACCTCCGCATCGAGTGCCTGGATGGGAAACCTTTCGTGATGAACAGGATGAAAGCGGGTTCACTCGAGAGAATCCACGTTTATTTTCCCGACCCATGGCCGAAGAAGAGACATCAGAAAAGGCGTCTTTTCGACACCGAGTTCATCTCTTGCGCGGCCCTCTCGTTGTGCCCTGGCGGCCAGTTCCGCGTGGCTTCCGACCACGAGGAGTACTACGGCATCATCGCGGAGCTTCTCGACAGGGAACCTCGCCTGTACCGGCTCACGCCAGAAGAGACGGGAGAGTGGAGAACTGGAACGGACTACGAGCTTCGCTTTTTGAAGGCAGGACGCCCATTTGGGCAAGGAATTTGGGCCCGGCGGTAGGGGCGGGCCTGACCCTTTCTTTCCCCTCCCACCCGGGAGGGGAAAGAAAACGAAAAGGTTTTTTCGGAGGGATGCGCCGCCGCGTCTATGCGCCGGCGAGTGGTTTTTCAGCCGCTGATTTTTCAGCCGCTGGTTCTGAGTCGCCTGCCGGGGCACCGGGTTCCTCGATCGGGGTTGCTTCCGCGGCGGGCTGGTCTGGCCGGATTGCCCTCAGGGATGTCTCGGTTTTCATCCGCTGGCGAGAGGCCGAGTCGTCCAACTGAGCAGGAACGTCAGACGAATAATCTGGCAGGTCCTCGGTAGACGGGACCTCGATGACGATGGCCGTGACGTTGTCCACGCCTCCGTGTTCATTTGCCAGTTCGATCAGGCGTCTCACAATTTTTTCTTCCAGGGGTTCGGCGGTGCCGACGTTTTCGAACAGTTCGTCATCGCTGACCATGCCGGTCAAGCCGTCCGAGCAGAGGAGGAAGCGGTCTCCGTGCGAGAGGGGGACCTCGATGAGATCAGGAGAGACGTGAGTTCCTCCGCCGAGGGCACGGGTAACGACGTTCTTCAGAGGGTGAGACTTAGCTTCGTCTGGGCTAAGGATGCCGGCGTTGACCTGCTCTTGGACCCAGGAATGGTCATCCGTCAGGCGCCGGAGTTCTCCTTTTCGGAGGAGATAGGCCCGGCTGTCGCCGACGTGCACGAAGGTGGCGCGCCCATTCTCGAAAAGAGCCGCAACGACGGTCGTGCCCATGCCTTTCAATTCTGGACGATTCGCAACAGCCCGAATGACCCGCTCGTTGGCTTTTTCGACCGCCGTCGTCAGGCGATTTCCCTCAAACGAGTAGCGGTTATTGAAACCGTAGGGCCACGTGCTCTCGTGCTGATCTTCGGTGCCGGCGATGAACTCTTGAATCGACTCGACCGTTATCCGCGAAGCAACTTCGCCCGCGGCATGACCGCCCATCCCATCCGCGACGACGAAGAGACCCCGGGATTCGTCGATGAGATAAGCGTCTTCGTTATGACGCCGCTTCCGCCCCACGTCGGTCAGACCAAATGCTCTCAGTGCCACGTTGCCATTATCCCTTGCGCCCGAAAAAACTGCTAAAGAGATTCTTTGGCTCGGCAGCTGGTTTCAGCTCACTCATGTGACGCCTGACCTCCGTGTCTTCCGGATTCCACTTCATAGCCTCTTCAAAATACTTCTCGGCGCGTGATTTGAGGCCCGCCTGAAGATAGAGTTTCCCTGCTTCTCTCAAAAATACCGGGTTTTGGGGTTCCGCCTTGAGCGCGATTTCGATGGCCTCGATGCCCCTGCGTGTCTGCCCTGGCACCTTCAGGCAAGCGAGGGCCAAGTAATGGTGTGCCTTCGCCTCCTTGGAATTATGCCGCACAGAGAGATCAAACATCTGCATTGCTGTCAAGTAGTCTGCTTCTTTGTAGGCCTTGACACCCTTGGCCAGGTAAACCTTGGCGACTGCGATGGGATCGGCCGCACCGTCGGCCTTCCCTTTATCGAGTTCGAAGTCGTGCGCCCTGCGGCGGGCCTGATTCGTCAAGACGTTGACAGCCTCGGTGAGAAGCTGAAAACGGGTCTCGGCAACCTTCTTCTTCTCTGGGTCCTGGAAGCGGTCCGGGTGTGATTCGCGAGCCAGCACCCTGAAACGCTCGCGGATGGCGTCTTCTGTCGAATCCCGAGAAACACCCAGCAACTCGTAGTAGTTTGGCACATCCCCTCTCGATGGGTAGAGCCCTTACGCTGAACCCGGACGATCTTGAATCGGCGAATTTTCACACGGCCAGCGAGCGGTTTTCAAGCAAGAACATTCCTCAACCCGCCAGCTTGCGGGCAACGGCCCGGCGAGCCAGGGCCCGCACGGCTTCAGGGACGTTCTTGTCCCCGGCTAACGCCTTCTGGTCCTTATCAGTTAGCCGCGCCACGAGAGGAACGGTCACGTCGATGGGAGCCCGGGCGTTCTTCACCAGGGAGACCACAATCGAGTACTTGCGCATCCACTCTCGCTTCATTGAAACCGCGCGGAGCACGTCCTCGGAAACGCTCTTCATGCAAGCAATCGCTTCCGCATCCGCATCACTCGTTTTGGGGGATTTCAAGACCGCGGTTGACACAAGACGGTTCTTGTCGCGAACGAGGTACAGACGCTCCTCGCGGTTCCCGCCGTAGGCAAGCTTGATCCTCTGCATGACGGACATCTTCGTCACGCGCTGCAAGAGGCTCTGGTTCTCATCATCCTCGATCTGCTTGGCGACTTCCGCGGGAGTGAGGGCGGGCCCCTCGGCGGCGGCATCCGCTGGTGCCGCGGCGTCGGGCGCTTTCCCGGCCTCTGGGGAGGCGTCCGAAGCCTTCGCCGCGGCTGCAGGAGTTGCCGCGGCTGCTTGCCGTTCCCTCTCGGGTTTCAGGAAGAACTCCTCTAGGAATTCATCTGCCCGGCGCTTGATGTCCGTGGAGAGCTGCGGGTTCTCGAAAAGGCGTTCGACGATGACCGGTGCTGCAAGGAGCCGGGCCTGGTTCGTCACCAGAACGTCCTGCAAATCGGGGATGATTCGCTCGGCGAGCCAGGCCAGCGTCTCATCCGAGACGGCCTTACTCTGGATGAGCGGTTCAAGCACCTTCTTCTCGGCCGTCTTGCGGGCAATGACGTCAAGCTGTTCCGGGCGGACACCCTTGCTCAACACGGCGCTCTTCAACGTATCGGCGTCGAAGGACTGGAAGGTATCGGTCGCCAGAACGGCGAGTTCGCTGTCTCCAGAAGCCAACACCGTTGAAACAGCACGAACCAGTTCGGGGGGCGGCAGGGGAACAAGACCCCGGGCCGCGAATTCGAGTATCCGGCGATCAGCCGTCTTGTTTTCAATCTGAATCAGGAGATCGAAACCCGGATCGTTAGATGCCATTTCTTCGCTCAACCATTCGCACGCAATGCCAGGATCGTCCCGCGGTCGATCACGACGTTTCGCACCACTTGCCCCTCGGTCCCGAGAGCCGACAGCACTTTCCCGTCCACTGCTACTGCCACGCCCCCGGCATTGCCAAGCGTGAGCGTGAATTTCTGGCCCCCACGAAATTCCCGGACCGTTCCGCCTCGACAGAGTTCCGCGACCTCGACCTTTCCGTCGACCATCACCTCGGTCCAGCAGTCCTTGCTAAACGTCAACGTCAGCGTCAACTGGGCCTCGCCAACCGCCGCCGGCCCAGGTGACGCGACCGGAAGAACGGGCACTTTCTGATCCAGCGGGGTTGCGGGCGCAACGGGCGGCGCCGGCTCGGGAGCCAGCGCTGTTGAGTCGGCGGCAATGGCCGGAGGGAGATTGAGCGACTGGGGTCCAGACGCCGGAACCGCCACGCGCCCGTCGGCTGGACCCGAAATGTCTGGCGCTTTCATGTTCTTGGATTTCCAGATCGCGTATCCGAGTGTGATCAACCCAAGAACGAGGGCCAGTCCCCAGCCGGCGATCGTCGTGCGGTACGAGAGCGATCTGCGCGGCGCCGACGACGGCGAAAAAACCCTCATCCGGGAGTGAGCCGCTCCCCTCGCCGCGAGTTCCGCCTTCTGCCAGTTGTCGTAAACGTGGCTGAATGCTGCCGCTGTCTTTTCCACATCGAGACCCAAATGAAGAGCGACCGCCCGGACAAACCCCCTGGCAAACACCTTCGCTGGCAGCTGCGAAAAACGCCCCGCCTCCAGCGCCTCGAGTTGCCGCACAGAAACCCTCGTTACATTCGCGAGCTGCTCGAGAGTGACTTCCCTCTGTTCTCGCTCCCGCCGGATTTCTTCACCGAAATCCTCCGGACCTTCGGCCTCCACCGTCAACCCTCCAACCAGAAACAAGTTAGTGGGTTTCCGAGGATTCGTCAATCGCCATCGGCGCCGGTCCCCCCCAAGTTCTCCGCACAGGCCCGAATGAGCGGATCAATCCGCGGATTCTCTGCCAGGCTCCGCAGATCTCCCCTGCTGCATCGGGAAAGCAAACCCAATGCCACTGATCGGGGGATCAATCGGCATTCAACCAGGGCACGCCGGATCTCCCCCATCACCGCCCATCTCGTATCCGCTGCCAGAATCTGTAAATGTAAAGGGTTCGGCCGGCCCGTGGAAACCCAGGCCACGAGATCGTCCGGAACAAGCCTCGGATTCTTCAGAACCGCCCGGAACACTCTGGATTCCGCATCTCGCAACAACGCGCCGATGACGGGCCGGTCCGCCAGACGGGCCAGGGTTGTGCGCTCCCCCGCCGCAAGCTTGATGAGCTTGCCGAGAATCCTCTCGCTCGCCGCCAGACGAACGGGCATCGGCGTCCGAGCCTCCCGTGAAATGTCGAGCAGATCCCGCCAGCCGAGATCCTCCAGACAATTGAGGGCCTCGAGCCGTGGGGAAACTGGGCTCAGGCCCACCAGCTTCTTCACCGCCCGAAATGTCCGGAGCTTCCTCACACTCATCAAGAGTGAAACCACTTGCTCCGTCAGGTACGGGTGCCGCAACACCTGAACAGCATCCCTCTCAGAAAGCAACCCGAGACGCTCTTCAACGAGCGAGAGGAGCTTCTGCCGGTTCGCCCCCTGAATCAGCAGCAGGAACTCGCTCTTGTCAGCAGGTTCAGTCACGGCAGCTTCTGCCCTTCCCTCAGGATCGCGCGAGGGCTCCTCTCAAGCTCTCGACGAGCTGGACGGCACGCTCGACCACGGGCTCTCCCTTTCTGGCGGCTTCCTCGATTTCTCGAACGACAACGCTTCCCACCACGACGCCATCTCCCAGCCGGGCGGCCTTCTGGACATGCTCCGGTGTCGAGATTCCGAACCCGATTGCCACCGGAAGCGAATTCTCTGCCTCGCGCACTCGTTCGACGAGCCGGGGAAGGTCCTCTGGCAGGTCCTTACGTTCCCCCGTTACCCCCGCCCTCGAAACGAGATACACGAACCCTCTCGAGAGGGAAGCCGCTCGCCGAATCCGTACGGGCGTCGATGTCGGCGCCAGCAAGAAGATGGGGTCTATCCCTTTTTGAACGAGCGCCTCAGAGAACTCTGCCCCCTCCTCTGGCGGGAGATCCGTGAACAGAACCCCGTCGATGTCTGCCGCGGACGCCTCTTTCAGGAAAGCCTCCTCACCCATGGCAAGAACGGGATTGACATATCCGAAAAGGACGATGGGGGTGTCGAACCCATCGGCCCGCAGCTCCTTGACGAGTTTAAGCGTGGGGCGCAGCCCGCCCCCTGCCTTCAAGGCTCTCTCGCTGGCGCGCTGAATCACGGGTCCATCCGCGATGGGGTCGCTAAAGGGAACTCCCAGTTCGATGATCCCGGCTCCAGCCTTGGCCACAGCCACAACCAAGTCACGCGTTACATCGAGTCCGGGGTCTCCTGCTTCCAGAAAAACCACGAGGCACGCGCGATCCTGGGTCCTGGCGCTTTCGAACGCCCTCCTGATTCGGCCGCTCATGGTTTTTTTCCCTCCATCGCCATCACCGCCGGGACATCCTTGTCTCCCCGGCCAGAGAGATTGACGAGAATCGACTCGGTGGGCGCCATCCGAGGCGCCACCCTGATGGCGTAGGCCACGGCATGGGCTGTCTCGAGGGCCGGGATGATTCCCTCCGTCTCGGCGAGCCGGTGAAAAGCCTCCAGAGCCTCGGCGTCGTTCACGCTTTCGTACTGGACCCGTCCGGCATCCCTGAGCCACGCATGTTCAGGCCCCACCGCCGGGTAGTCGAGCCCGGCGGAAACGGAATGAGTCGGCAGAATTTGTCCGCCCTCATCTTGCAAAATAAACGTCTTGGTACCGTGAAGCACCCCGAGGGAGCCGGGACCGAATCTGATGGCGTGCTCTCCCGGAGCCAGCGAACGGCCTCCCGCCTCCACCCCGGTCATCCGGACCTCAGGAACGTTGACGAAGGGGCCAAACAACCCGATGGCGTTTGATCCACCCCCAACGCAGGCCACGAGCAAATCTGGCTTTCCAGTGGGGAGAAGCTTCTTGCACTGTACCCTGGCTTCCTCGCCGATGACAGAGTGGAAGTGGTGGACCATTTCTGGGAACGGGTGCGGCCCCAAAACGGAACCAAGAATGTAGTGGGTGTTCTCGTACGAGCCAACCCAGTCTCGCATCGCCGCGTTGATGGCGTCCTTGAGGGTGCGAGACCCGGAATCGACTGGAACCACCTCGGTTCCGAGCAGTTTCATCCGGTAGACATTGAGGGCCTGTCTCTCAACATCGACAGCACCCATGTAGACGGTGCATCGCAGATTGAGAAGCGCACAGGCCGTTGCGGTTGCGACCCCATGCTGACCGGCGCCGGTCTCCGCGATCACGCGAGACTTCCCCATCCGGAGGGTCAGAAGCGCTTGACCCAGGGCGTTATTAATTTTGTGGGCCCCGGTGTGGAGGAGGTCTTCGCGCTTGAGATAGATCCTCGCCCCTCCCAGTGCCGCGGAGAGCCTTTTCGCATACGAAATGGGTGTGGGCCGGCCCGCGTAATTCTTCAGAAGATCGCCGAGTTCCGCCTTGAATTCCCTGTCGGAAAGGGCCGCGCGAAAGGCCGCCTCGAGATCATCAAGCGGTGCCATCAGCGTCTCGGGAACAAACCGGCCGCCATAAACACCAAACTTGCCGCGAACCTTTTTCTTCATTCTATTCGTCATTTTTGGCTTTCCTTGCCGGTCCTCGTCTCGCGCACGGCCCTGACGAACGCCTTTATCTTCCCGGCATCCTTCTCCCCGGGCCGGACTTCCACTCCGGAGGCGACATCCACCGCGACGGGCCTGACACGACGGATCGCTTCTCCGGCATTTTGAGGATTCAAACCGCCAGCCAGGACAACGGGTGTTCTCAGCCCCATTCCCGGCACGATGCCCCAGTCGAAGGCCCTGCCGGTGCCGCCGCCCGCGCCGCTTACGAGCGCATCCAAAACGAGACGGTTCGGGGCGAGAGCTTCTGCCTCCGCGGGGTCATCCCGGCCGATTCCGAGCGTTTGCCAGTAACGCCCTGGCTTTGGGTCCAGGGCCACTTTTCCGGCAGGGTCACAAATCTGGACGACATCGGGCCGCAGCTCCGAGATGACCGCATGGATCTCCTCGGCGCTGTTTTCGTAGAAAACCGCCGCGATCTCGGTGTGCCGGGCTTCGCCCGCAAGCTGGAGGCCTCTTTCCAGGCTGATCTGGCGCGACGAGCGAGGAGAAAAGTTCAACCCCGCGTAATCCACATCCGCGGCCTCACAGGCTCTCAGATCTTCGAGACGGGTGAGGCCGCAAATCTTCACCTCGGTTGATCCCTCCCCCCGCATCTCGCGTAAACGCATGGCTGGGCTCGCGGAGCGCAGCAAGGACTCTCCGATCAAGAAACCGGTAAATCCGGCCGAAAAGAGCCATTCCACGTCCCCCGGTTCCTTGATCCCACTCTCGGCCACTTTCAGGGTATGAGGCGGGATCTTCCCGGCCAATGCGGCCATCGCGTCGAGATCGACGTGAAATGTCTTCAAATCGCGCGCATTGACGCCGATGATCTCCGCCCCGGCACGAGCCGCCTCGAGGACTTCGGGCTCTGAATGGGCCTCCACCAGAACCGCTAGACCACGCTTTCGTGCCTCGTTCAGAAGGGTGGTGAGTTCCCTCTCCTCGAGCATCGAACAAATCAGCAAAACGGCGTCGGCGCCCACCGCGACAGCGAAGTCCAGCTGCTGGGTATCGAAAATGAAGTCCTTCATGATGACCGGAAGCCCGGAGGCCCGCCTTGCCAGGTCGATCCAGAGGTAGTCACCCCCAAAGAAATCGGGCTCGATAACGACCGAGATGGCCGCCGCCCCGCCTCTGCGGTACGCCGCCGCCATCTCGTAAACACGCGCGGGCTCCGGATCGAAGATCTGCCCCGCGGAGGGAGAGCGGTGCTTGATTTCCGCAATCACCCGCGGCCCCAGCTTCAGGAGGCTCTCCATGAAGACGCTTCCATCTGTCTCCCGGCGGCGCGGCCATGTGATGGCAAACTCGCCGTCCTGAAGCCGTTTTCGCCGGGCCGCGACGATATCCGCCAGTATTCCTGAAAGCTGTTTCATGGCGCTTCCTCCGCCCGCTGGCTCCGTTCCACGTATCGTGACAGCAAGTGAAGCCCTTCCTGTGTCTCGATGACGTGCCGGGCCATCGAGGCCGCCGCCTTCCAGCCGGTTGCCTTTTCCGCGACGACAAGTGCCGCGGCGGCATTCATGATGACCGTCTCCGCTTTCCCCTTTTCCTTCCCTCCCAGGAGGCTTCTCAGAATCGCGGCGTTTTCCAAGGCATCGCCCCCGCACAAGTCGACTTCGGGTTGTTCCGCAAGCCCGAAGTCACCGGCGGTCAGAGTGAACTCCCGCACGTCGCATCCCTTCACTTCCGCCACCACGTTCCCGCCGTGCGGTAATAACTCGTCCGCGCCAGACTCGTGGGAGAACACCAAAACATGCTCCATCCCGCGGAGCGAAAGGGCGCCCGCCACCGCCGGGACACGGGAGGGGTGATCCACACCAACGATCTGACGCTTGACACACGCCGGGTTGGAAAGCGGCCCCGCCAGGTTGAAGATCGTCCGCACGCCGAGCGCGCGCCGCAGAATGGCGACCGACTTCATCCCCGGGTGGTAATGCGGCGCAAAAAGGAAAGTGAAGTTCGACTCTTCAAGAAGTCTTGCGGCCACGTCCGCCGGAGGGTCAATGACGGCTCCCAGCGCCGCGAGCACATCAGCCGATCCACAGCGCGACGAGACTGACCGGCCACCATGCTTGGCCACCCCGACTCCCGCGGCGGCCACGACAAAGGCCGTTGCCGTGGAGATGTTAAACGTGCCGGCTCCGTCTCCGCCTGTCCCGCAAACGTCGAGAGCGCGGCTGCGCACCGCCTCCGAAACAGGGAACGCCGTGGCGCGCGAAACCAGAAGATCAACGAGCCCGGCCAACTCCTCCGCCGCCTCGCCCCGCGCCGCAAGAGCACACAACAGCCCTGGCGTGGCCGGTCCATGCTCTCTCTCGTCGAGAATCGTTGTGAACACGGCCCGGCTCTCTTCCCGTGTGAGGCGGTCGCCGCGCATGACTCGCTTCAGCGCGTCCTGCGGCGCAAGCGTTGGCTCTGGCGTCATGCTCTCCCTTCCTCCACGAAATTCCTCAAAAGCGTTTTCCCTTCCGGCGTCAGGATCGATTCCGGGTGGAACTGCACGCCAAAAAGCGGTCTCGATTCGTGCTTTAGACCCATTATCGTGCCGTCAACGGTCTCCGCGGTAACTCGCAGCTCACCAGGCAGTCCTTCTCGCTCCACCACGAGGGAATGATAACGAGTGGCTGTGAAGGGGTTTGGCAAGTTGCGAAAAATCCCCTCTCCCCGGTGGTGGATTTCCGATGTCTTTCCGTGCATCAGTTGCTTCGCCCGCGCGACACGGCCTCCAAACACGAGACCTAGAGCCTGGTGGCCCAAACAGACACCCAGCAAAGGGATGTTGGAAGCCCTGCGAATCACCTCACAGGAGACCCCCGCGTCCTCCGGGCGGCCGGGGCCGGGCGAAATGACGATCCGTTCTGGCGAGCGCGCAAGAAGCGCCTCCGCCGTTTCCACGTCATTCCGGATGACTTCGATATCTCGTTCCATTTCCGAGAGATATTGAACCAAGTTGTAAGTGAACGAGTCGTAGTTGTCGATGACGAGGATCATTCCGCGTACTCCCGTGCCGCATCGACGGCTCTCATCAGTGCCGCTGCCTTGTTTTCACACTCAGAGGCTTCACGTTCCGGAACGGAATCCGCCACGATGCCGGCGCCCGCCTGTATGTGGATCATGCCGAAAGAGACCACGGCGGTCCGAATGGCGATCGCCATGTCCAGGTTTCCGGAGAAATCCAGGTAGCCCAGAGCGCCTCCGTAGGGACCACGCCTGACGGGTTCGAGGTTCTCGATGATCTCCATGGCCCTCACCTTCGGTGCTCCGGAAAGGGTTCCGGCCGGAAAGGTCGCGGTGAGGGCATCGACGGCGTTCTTTCCGGGAGCGAGTTCGCAGGTCACCCTCGATTCCAGGTGCATGACATGCGAGGCGTGCAGGATCTGCATGAAGTCCTCCACATTCACCGTCGCCGGCTTTGCCACCCGTCCCAGGTCGTTGCGGCCCAAATCGACCAGCATGACGTGCTCGGCGCGCTCTTTTTCGTCGGCCAGAAGTTCGGTTTCGAGCGCCCGGTCCTGAGCGCGGGTCTCCCCGCGCGGACGTGTGCCCGCCAGAGGATTCGTCTCCGCAATCGCCCGCCCCTCACCCTGAGTAACCCTGACAAGTCTCTCTGGCGAAGCCCCGAAAACATCGCCAAATGGCGTTCTCAAGAAGTACTGGTAAGGCGATGGGCTGATGCTTCTGAGAGCGCGGTAGATCAGGAAGGGATCACCCGAGAAGGGCGCCGAGAACCTCCTCGAGAGAACAACCTGGAAGATGTCGCCCGCCCGGATGTGCTCCTTGGCGGCCTCCACGATCCGCATGTACTCCTCTTTCGGGACAGATTCCTGCCAGGTGAGAGGCGCATGGGCCGAAACGGAACTGGGCAAACGGCCAAGTCTCTCAAAAACTTCCCCATGAAGCGCACGAAGGGCTTCCCTGCGCGAAGCCTCCTCACCATCCCTTGCCCGGGTCACGAAGAGGAGCTTGTGACGCAGGTGGTCGAAGGCGATCACCTCGTCAAAGACCCCGAACCAGGCATCGGGCATTCCGGGAATCTCAGGATTCTTCGCCGGGAGCCGCTCGAGCCGCCTCACGGAGTCGTAGCCGGCAAACCCAACCGCGCCTCCAGTGAAGGGCGGAACGGACTCTTCCGCGTGACCGACGTCACCATCGGGAACCTCCTTGAGAAGCTGAAACGGGTCTCCATCAAATCCGGAGAACGAGCGCACGGGGCGCGTCCCCAGGAATGACCAGCGAGCGGGGCGCTCCCCCGGCTCGACGGACTCGAGCAAGAAGCACGAGTCACCAGTCTCGAGAAGGGCCCGCATGATGGCAACCGGCGTCGTCATGTCCGCCGGTTTTTCCAAAATCACCCGCTTCATCTATTTCTCCCTTCTCTTCCCGCGGCGCTCCCGCAGCCGCTCCTCCACAAGACCCGGCGCCAGGTTCCGCGCCGACATCAAGACGGTCACGTGGTAAAGAAGATCCGCGATTTCACCCGCCAAATCCTCGTCACTCCCACAGACCGCTGCCAGAGCGACCTCGACTCCTTCCTCGCCAGTCTTCTTTGCGATCCGCGCAATCCCGGCATTGAGCAGTTTGTTCGTGTACGAGCCAGACTCCGGATGAGCCTTGCGCTCTTCAACAACATTGAAAAGTTGTTCGAGGTCGATTCCTTTCGAGGCTGGGTCTGGCCGAAGCCTGGCGGCCTCGGAAAAACAACTCTGGGCACCCGTGTGGCACGCGGGGCCTTTCGGGATGACGGTGTAACTGACCGCATCGCGGTCACAATCGACGGAAATGGTCACCACGTCCTGGGTGTTGCCGGAGGTTTCTCCTTTCTTCCAGAGCGCCTGTCGCGACCGGCTGAAAAAATGCGTCTCCCCCGTCTCGAGCGTTCTCTCCAGAGCTTCCCGGTTTGCCCACGCCAGGGTGAGGAGCCTTCCATTTTTGCCATCGCGCACGGCGACGGGGACAAGGCCCCGGCTGTCGAACTGGATTTCGTCGAACGGACTCCTTTCCGGCGGCCGGACGACGACCCCATCCCGGGCCATGGCTTCCTTGACTTGGCGGATGGAAAAGATGCGGTCGTGAAACACAGATGCCGCGAGCACAGCGTCCGCCCCTGCCGTGACAGCCTGGGCGAAGTGGCCCAGCTTCCCCGCGCCCCCCGAGGCGATGATGGGCAAGTTGGTTCCCTCACGAACAGCCCGGATCATCTCCAGATCGAACCCGTTTTGTGTCCCATCCGCATCGACAGAGGTCAGCAGGATCTCACCCGCACCGCGAGCCGTCAGCTCGCGAACCCAGTCGAGCATCTTCCACGGGCTCACGCGCCGGCCGCCGTGCGTCATGGCCCGCGCGGTGAGAACGCCTCCCTCGTCAACCCGTTTGGAATCAACAGCCACGACAACGCATTGCGAGCCGTACTTCTCCGCGATTTCCGTGATGAGCGAAGGACTGGCGAGAGCCGCGGTGTTCACGGCGACACGATCGGCCCCCGCGGCCAAGAGGCGGCCAGCATCCGCGGCACTTCTAACGCCGCCACCGACAGTGAATGGAATGGAGAGCACATCGGCGACATGCTCCACGAGGTGAACCAGCGTGTCGCGATCCTCGTGTGACGCCGTGATGTCGAGAAAAGTCAGTTCGTCGGCCCCTTCTCGCTCGTAACGCGAGGCACTCTCGACCGGGTCTCCCGCATCGCGAATGTTCTCGAAGCGCAAGCCCTTCACGACGCGCCCCTTATCGATGTCGAGGCAAGGAATCAGCCGGACAGCAAGCGTCATCTCTGGCCTCCGGCGAGGGCGAAGTCCCGCGCCTGCCGCAGCAGGGCCACGCTCGTCGCCCCCTCGTGCAAGGCCCGGCCAAGAATGACCCCGCACCGTCCCCCGGCCAGCGCGCGCGCGATTCCTGGCAGATCCTCTGGCCCGCGCACTCCGCCCGAGGCCAGGATCTCTCCGTCAAAAACAGCGCGAACCGCCGCCAGCAAGTCAAGGTTGGGGCCCATCATCGCTCCGTCGCAGGCAACATCTGTCACGAGAAGAGTTTTCACGCCGAGACGGCCAAGAGCGGCGGCCGCGTCCGCCGCGGAGCCAGCCGCGGCATCCTGCACCCAGCCGCGAATCGTGGGCCGGCCCTCCTTGCAATCCAGGGCCACCACGATCCCGGCGGGAGAAGCAGTGGCCAGGATCCTCTCGAAGGCGGGAGGATCACTGAACGGCAAGCTCCCGAGGACGACGCGAGAAGCTCCCGCATCGAGCGTTTCGAAAATAGCCCGCTCATCCCGAATGCCGCCCCCAACCTGCACGGGAACGGTCCGGAAGGGCAGAAGGTCTCGTATCAACCGGGTGTTGGATCCCTTACCGAAAGCAGCATCCAAATCCACGATGTGGATTCCGTCTGCTCCCTGGGTCTCAAAACGCGTCAACACTTCTCCCGGATCGACGGCGTAGCGCGTCTCGGCGTCCGCCTGGCCCTTCAGAAGCCGGACAACCGAACCGGCCCGAAGATCAATAGACGGCCAGAGTTTCAGATTCATGGACCCTCCGAAAGAAAACTCTCGAGAATTCTTTGCCCAAGAACGGACGACTTCTCCGGATGGAACTGGCAGCCCCAGACCTCGCCAGCCTCGATTGCCGCCACAAAACCGCCTCCGTAATCACACGTTGCCGCAACCGCCGGCCCGGGGACGGAGACGGGGCGATAGGAGTGGACGAAATAGACGAACGCCCCCTCGCCGATGCGAGACAAGAGCCGTGACGGACCGGGTTTGGAAAGCGCATTCCAGCCAATGTGCGGCACACGCACGCCGGAATCGAAGGGACGCACGTCACCAGGTACGAATCCGAGCCCCTCGTGCTCCCCAAACTCGGTGCTCTTTTCAAACAGCAGCTGGAAGCCGAGGCAAAGGCCAAGGAGCCGGGCTCCAGAATCAACGGCGCACTTGAGGGCCCTGTCCATACCAGTTTCCGAGAGCCGCTGCCGGGCCGGGCCAAACGCTCCGACACCAGGGAGAACGATCCGCCGGCTCGCGGCCACCTTGTCCGGGTCCGGCGTGAACTCCACTGCCGCGCCGAGGCGTGCGAAGGCCCGCCTGACAGACGCCGTGTTACCGACCCCGTAATCGACGAGAGTCACCGTCTTCATACAACAAGGCTCCCCTTGGTCGAGGGAATGCCGCACCCCCGCTGCGTCACCGCCACCGAGAGGGCGCGAGCGGCCGACTTGAAAACGGCTTCGGCCACATGGTGCGCATTCCGGCCCCGAATCACATCGATGTGAAGGTTGAACCGGCCGCGAAAAGCCGCGCTCTTCCAGAATTCCTCCACGAGGTTGAAGGGAAAGGTGGGGGTCACGAAAAGGAGCGACTGGTCGAGGGGGCAGTCGAACACGAGGTAGGGGCGCCCCGAGAGATCGACAACGGAACGCGCCAGGGCCTCGTCGAGGGGGACGTAGGAATGGCCGAACCGGCTGATACCCGCGCGGTCGCCGAGGCACCGGTCCAGGGCTTCTCCAAATGCCAGGCCCGTGTCCTCGACCGTGTGGTGAGCGTCGATGTGGGTGTCGCCTTCCGCCTTCACCGTCAGATCGAAGCCCGAGTGTTTGGCGAGGGCATCCAGCATATGAGAGAGAAACCCGACCGGTGTCGAAATAGAGGAGTTCCCCGAGCCGTAAAGACTCAGGGTGATCTCGATGGACGTCTCCCGCGTGGTTCTCTTCACGGTTTCTGAACGCGGCATGCAATCTCCTGAAGGCGCTCGAGCACCTCGTCATTCTGGGCCGGGGTCCCGATGGTGATTCTCACGAATCCGCTCACCGCGGAGGACATGTCGCGCACCAGAATCCCGCTTGAAAGGAGTTCTTCCTGAAGCTCCCTGGATTCCAGTCCCGGGATGCGCAGAAAGAGGAAGTTCGCTCTCGATGGCGAGATCTCAATCCCCGTCTTGACGAGAGACGCGTAAACACGCTCCCGCTCCTGCCGAATCGACTGGACGTTCTTGTCCGCGAACTGGGGGTTCTCGAGTACGGTGAGCGCCAGTTCCTCCGCGCAGATGTCGAGGTTGAAGGGAAGGACCGCCTTGTTGATCTCGGTGATGACCGCTTCACTGGCCAGGCAGCAGCCGATCCTGAAACCGGCGGCGGAATAGGCTTTCGAGAGCGTCTTGAAGAGCACGAGCCCCGGCAGTTCTTCCAGGAGGGGAACGAGGTGATCCTCTGGCTCCGCGAATTCCACGTAGGCCTGATCAACGAAGACCGTTCCAAAAACCCGGGCGGCGGCCCGGACAAAATCACGGGTGACCGTGCCCCCCGTTGGGTTGTTAGGGGAGCACATCAGAGGAATGACGGGACCACGGTTTCCTCTTGCAAAGGAAAGGAACTTCTCCTCATCAAAAGAGAACGAAGGAGGAGTAAGCGGGACGGTTTCGACACTCAATCGGGTGATGGCGGCCAGCTGTCTGTAAAGTGAGAAGGCCGGAGTTGCGAGGAGGAGGCGGGCCCCTGGACGGGCCACCACGCCGAGGGCGGCCTGGATGAGTTCGCCGGAGCCGTTCCCAGCAAGGACCTGTCCACGCGAGCAGCCATTCCTCTTTGCGAGAGCTTCCCGGATGGCTTCGGCGCCGAAACGCGGGTAGTGCCCCCACCGGCGCTGACCCAGCCGCTCGAGCACTCGTTCCTTCAGTTCCTGTGGGATCTCCTGGGGAGACTCGTTGAAATCGAGTTTGACCCGAATCCGGGACGCCTCCGGCGGCAAGAGCGAATAGGGGGTGAGCGCCCGTATCTCGGGGCGGAGGAAGTCTTCAAAGCTCTTCATTGTGGGAGTCTCCGCTCGACCGATCGCGCGTGGCCGAAGAGGCCCTCGAACTTGGCAAGAGCCGCTGCCGCGGGTGCGAGGTGGGGAAGGGCCTGGGCACTGACGGTGACGCTGCGCCCCCAGCGGTAGAAATCGCGTGTGGAGAGCCCCGAGAAGCTCCTCGCGGCGCCCCCAGTCGGCAGAACGTGGTTCGGGCCCGCAAGGTAGTCGCCAAACGCCGTCGGGGTGTTGGCCCCCGAAAAAACAGCACCGGCAAAGGCCACGAGTTCCGGCGCCATGCGTTCGGCCTCTTCACCCATGAGCTGCAGGTGTTCAGGTGCAAACTGCTGGGCGTGTTCTTTCATTTTTTCTGTTTCACGGATGACGAAGAGCTTTCCGTGACTGACGAGAGACCGGCGGGCCGTCTCGCGGGTAGGGAGAAGTTCAAGCTGTTTCTCGAGTTCCCCTCTGATGGCCCCGGCCAGCGCGTCCGAGGAAACGAAGGCGACACAAATAGCGTCCGGATCGTGTTCCGCCTGGGCGAGGAGATCCGCCGCCACGAATTCTGGGCTGGCTCCTTCCGTTGCAAGGATGAGGACCTCGGAGGGACCAGCCGGAAGGTCAACGGAGACGAGTCCCGAAACGAGGTGTTTGGCGGCCGCTACAAAGCGGTTCCCGGGACCAACGATCTTTGTGCAGCCGAAGAGGCGGACGAGGGCCGCGATCCCGTGAGCGCCTCCAGCAAGGAGGACCGTCTCGATACCGAGAGCGCGCGTGGCCCATCGAAGCTCGGCGCTCTGGCTAAAAGACCGGGGCGGAGTGGCGACAACGATCTTCTTGACTCCAGCGACCTGGGCTGGAATCACCCCCATCAGAAGGGACGATGGGTAGAAGGCCCGTCCACCAGGCACGTAAACGCCCGCCGCCGCGTGCGGAACGGCGGTTTCCTGGAAACACACGCCTAGCTCGTCGGAAAAAGACTCTCCCGCAAGCCGCTGGCGCTCGTGATAAGCCCGAATTCGCGCTTCCGCCAACCGAAATGCCGCCTCAAATTCCTTACCAGGAGACGAGACATCCTGCGTTTGCGGGTTCACGACGAGCGCGTCCGGAGTGAGCAACACGCCATCGAAACGAGTCACGGCTTCCAGTAACGCAACGCCGGGCTCGGCAGCAGTGAGAACCGCGCGCACGATGGGGATCGTCTCGATGAGCGTGTCAAAGTCTATGGACGAGCGAGAAGCGGCGAGCTGTGAGAGAGCACGGGCTCCCTCGGTGGTATCCGCATCGAGAATCGTCAGCATGCAGTTATCGCCTTTCGAGAGAGACAGGCCGTGATGCGCGCCAGCTCACCGCGGAACGAGGTGAGCGCGTGGCGTCCGGCAATGAGGCAGGCCTGGCTTCTCATGATGGTCTCTTTTTCCTCGAGCCCATTGGCCTTCATGGTCGAGCCGGTTTCGATGAGATCGACAACGGCATCGGTCAATTTCAACGCGGCAGCCAGCTCAACGGAACCCGCGAGCGGGACGATCTCGTGCGTGATGCGCTTCTGGTCAAAGAACCGCCCCGCGAGCCTCACGTACTTGGTTCCAACCGTCACTGGATGCCCGTTGGGTCTGAACTCTTCCCCCTCGCGGGTAATGAGCGAGAGGCGGCACTCCCCAAACGGCAGTTCCACGGGGCAAAAGACAGGCTCCGCGGACTCTTCCACCCGGTCGCTTCCGACGATCCCGAGATCGGCCCCGCCATGGGCGACATACGTCGGAACGTCGTCGTCCTTGAGAAGCAGGAGTTCGTAGCGGCCGGAAGGATCAGAAAGCAAAAGCCGGCGTCCGTCGGACTCCGGGAAGTCGATTCCCGCCTCTCTCAAACCGGCCAGGGCTTTTGGAAGAAGGCGTCCCTTTCCCATGGCAATCCGCAACGGCTTTTCGATTGGGGCGTCGTCACGAAGAGCCTCGCGGGCCATCGTGAGAGCCTCGACGCCGATGCAGAACCCCACAGCTGGCGCAGAGACTCCGAACTGCTCGAGCAACCCGTCGTAGCGTCCACCGGAAGCCAGGGGAGCGGCCACCCCTTTCATATCGAGACCGAACGTCAGCCCCGTGTAATACGCGGCCCCCGGCGTGCCCGCGAGGTCCGCGATCACCGAGAGCCCGGGCATCGCCGACTGGGCTTCCTCGCGGGCAACACGCAACGCGTGGACACCGCTGGTGAGAACGGGGTAGGAGAAGAGGGGCGAGTCGAGATTGAACCCGGCGATGAGAGACGCGCCGATCTCGGCCGCTATTTCTCTCTTCACGCGCGCCTCGGCGAGTTTCTTTTCGACAAACGTGACACGCCTTTCCCGGGCTGCCTTCACCACGTTCGCGAATGGCCTCCCATTCCCGGCGGTCAGCGAGGGGGCGACGGCTGCCAGGAGTTTTTCAAGAAGCCCGGCGTACCCGAGAGTGAGAATCAGGGCAGGAGCGGGGACACCGGAAAGGCACTCGATCAAGAGGCGGAGCATCCGCCGGTCGGCCGAGAAATCTGGGTCGCCGTATCGCTCTGCCCCCACTTGAGAGAACTCCCGGAGGCGGCCAATGCCACTCTCCTGATCTCGAACGATGTCACCGCGGTAGAAGAACTCTACCGGAAGCCCCACCGTTTGAAGGCGAGGCGCGAGTACCCGGGCTGCAAGCGGTGTGAAGTCGGAACGCAGAGCCAGGAGTTCTCCCTGCCGGTCAACGAAGCGGTACGAACCGAACGACTCCTCTTTTTCAAGCCCGGAATAGGGGCTGGCGAAATCGAGAACCGGCAAGATGACTTCTCGAAGTCCAGCTCGTTCGAGAACGGATACGGCGCAGGCTTCAGCCTCCCGCCGGCGCTCCGCGCCTTCAAAAACAAAGGCCTGAACTCCCCGGGGAAGGTTTGTTTCGAGGGTCATCTGCCAACTCCCAGAATTGGTTGCGTCACGGGCGGCAAGGCCTTCAAGAGGTCCGCGCGCGTCACGGCCAGGTTTGTGAAAAGAGAGGCCTGGCGGGCCGCCTGCTCGACAAGAAATTGAAGGCCATCAATCACTTTGGCCCCGCGCTCGCGAGCCTTCTCGACGAGCCGCGAAGGCTTCTTGCAGTAGGGAGCGTCGAAGATGAGCATGGACTCCTCGATGAGAGATTCCGGACATGGAAGCGGATCGGATTCGCGCATGCCAATGGGTGTGGCGTTGAAGAGGACGGAGAACGGAGGACGCGGGCTCTTCTTGAGATCCTGGAGCGGCCTGGCCCCGGTTTCCTGCGCCGCGATTTCGAGCTTCTCCCTGCTGCGCCCCCAGATCCAGACTCTGTACCCCAGATCCGAAAGCGCACAGGCAGCCGTGATGGCCGTGCCTCCCGTGCCAAGAACGAGTGCCTCTTGCCCCTTCGCCGCCACGGGAATCAGGGTCAACAGAGCTTCCCGGTCCGTGTTAGCCGTCAAGAAACGCCCTCCTGCCTCGTGGATCGTGTTCTGGGGACCATCGTGGTGCGAGGAAACGGCCGCGGAGACATCTTGCTTGAAGGGAATCGTGACGGATGCCCCCCTGAGCGGCATTCCGCACCGCTCGAGGAACGAGACCAGAGGCGCGAACTCTGAAAGAAGGGACTTCATCGCAAATGGGACGTAAAGATAAGGCAGGTCTGTGGCACGAAAGAAGCCGTTGTGAAGAGCGGGGGAAAAGGAGTGCGAAACGAGCCCGCCAAAGAGAGCGAAGGTCTGCGTGGCCTGCCGGTTTGACCCGATCCCGTAGATCTGAGCCAGTTCGAGGGCAGATGTCTGCCCGGGCGCGGTAGCACGGCCCGCGACGAGTGCTCCAAAGGCCAGTGATGCCCCCAAATAGGCGGAAAGGACGCGAGTGGCGAGGCCAGCCTCTCCCATCGCAAAGGCTGTCAGGCCCTCTCCCGGATGCCGGAGTTGGAATTCGAGAATCCGGAGCGCATCCGAGGAAGTCGAAGCAGTCCCGATGATCTTGACGAGCCCCGCACCAGACCGTTTCATTTCCGAAAAAAGCTCTTCGAAGTCTTGGGGAAGACCCGTGGTGTCGTGGAAGGAAGCAATCACCTTTGCCGGGTCGAAACCGGAAAGACCATTGGCCGTCAGACCAGGAAACTCCAGATCGGCAAACTCGAAACCAGCCAAAAGGGCGCTTTTCAGAAAACCGAGGGCTTCTGGTGAAGACCCGTCGAAGTCCCCGCCGTGGGCCTTGGACCGGCAGGTTGCGATGAGCGGTGTCCCGGAGAAGACTTTCCGGCAAAGCGCAAAATCTGGCCTCTCGCGGAAGCGATCCAGACGAATCTCGAGAACGCAGCCAGCCGGACGCTCGAAGCCCGCGATCTCTTCGAGATCAGAATTGCTGGCTGGAGCAGCCGAGGCCACGATTTCTGTTGACGAAGCAGTTCGACCCAAAATCAAAACCCCCTCGGTCCGAGGGGGTCGCGTCCTGCTTCCATTTCTAGTTCGCGCCCGCCGGACCTCATTAGTCCAGCGAAGCGCACACACACTCCGCTGGAGTTATGTGTGATGCCAGTGCCACTGACGGAAAACCTGTTTCATGCGGCGGGGAGTAGACACCGGTCTCTCATTCATGTCAAGCAGGGGCTACGGTTTCCTCCTCCACCGCACCCCTTGCGGGGTGTCCTCGAGCAGGATCCCGCGTTCGGCCAGTTCCTTGCGGACGGCATCGGCCGCCGCAAAATCACGTCTTTTTCGCGCATCCTGCCGGGCCTCGATCTTCTCGAGGATTTCCGACTCGAGCATTCCAGCGGCTTCGGCTGCGGGAAGAACGCCCAGGACGGCGTCGGCCGCGTGCAGAGCCTCGAGTGTGGCCGCGGCCCCGGCGGGCGACACCTGACCAGTTTCCAGTGCGGGATTAATTTCCTTGGCGAGGGTGAAGACGGCTCCCAAGGCCGCGGCTGTGTTGATGTCGTCCTCGAGTCCTGACCGGAAGTCCTTCTGGAAGACTTCGAGCCTGGATGTAAGCGCGGGTTCTGGGTCTTGGGCGCTGGATCCGGCCGCGCGTTCCCGCAGGCGGGTTTCGAGCGATAAGAGGCGGGCCACGGCGGCCTCGGCTCCTCCGAGGGAATCCAGGGTGAAGTTGAGTTTCTGGCGGTACGGGACGGAGAGGAAAAGGTACCTGATTGCCCTCGGAGAGAATCCGCGGGCAAGAAGATCAGGAAGGGTGTAGAAGTTACCCTTGGACTTCGCCATCTTCTCGCCGTCAACGAGGAGGTGCTCGGCGTGGAGCCAAAACCTCACAAACGGAACTCCAGTGGCGGCCTCGCTCTGGGCGATTTCGTTCTCGTGATGCGGGAAGATGTTGTCGACGGCCCCGGTGTGGATATCAAACGACTCGCCGAGGTACTTCATGGACATGGCGCTGCACTCGATGTGCCAGCCGGGGCGTCCCTTACCGAGTTCCGTTGTCCAGGTAGCAGATTCGGGCTCCCCTTCTTTCCAGCTCTTCCACAGGGCGAAGTCGCGAAGGTCCTCTTTTTCGTACTCGTCGTCGGCGACGCGGGCCCCGCGGACGGCAGCGGAGGGATCGATACGGGCGAGGCGCCCGTAAGACTCGAAGGAAGAGATGCGGAACCAGATGGAGCCGTCGCTTTCATAGGTGTGGCCCCGCGCGGTCAGCCGTTTCACAAGATCGACCATTTCGGGAATGTGCCCGGTGGCACGGGGGTAATGCGTCGCGGGGATGACATTGAGGGTCTTGAGGTCCTCGAAGAAACTGGCGGCATGTTTGGCCGTAAACTCCGAGAGGGTGACGCCCTCGGCGACTGCGCCCCGGATTGTCTTGTCATCGATATCCGTGAGGTTCATGACTTGAACGACGGGACATCCCAGGAAGCGAAGGGTACGGCAGAGGACGTCTTCCCAGACGAAAGTACGAAGGTTGCCGATATGAACCCTGTTGTAGACAGTGGGTCCGCAGGTGTAGATTCGGGCGGTTTTTCCGTCGAGAGGGGCGAATGCTTCGAGCGTTCTCGTGAGCGAATTAAAAAGGGTGAGCGTCACAGAATTCTGATTTTCCACGGCACACCAAAATTCGGCAAACGGGCCCTTCTCCTATAGACTCGATTGTTTAGGTTAGAGAGTATGTTTTTGCACAAGTCTGGCCCGCCTCTCATCCTTCTCGTGGACGACGAACCCTTCCATGCGGATATCGCGGCTTACATCGCTTACGAGTTGGGGTGTGATTTCGACAGCGCCTCGTCTGGGCGGGAAGCCCTGAAGAAAGTGGCTGAACGTCCCCCTGACATCGTTCTTCTGGACGTGCGCATGCCGGACTTATCCGGGTACGAGGTCTGCAGGCGCATCAAAACGGATCCTGCCACCGCGGGGATCCAGGTCATCTTCGTCTCGGCCCGAAACGACGAAGAGGGCGTTCTTCAGGGGTTTGATGCCCTGGCGAACGACTACATCACGAAGCCCTTCTCGCCCAGGGAGTTCAAGGCGAGGGCCAAGAACGCTCTGCGGACGAAGGAACTTCTGGACACGTTACTGGCCCGCACACGGTTCCTGGAGTTGCAACAAGAGATCACGGACAAACTCGAGGACCCCGAAATCGTTGACGAAACCGATTTCGAGTTCGCGGTTTCGTCCATTCTCAACAAAGTCACCGCCTTTTTTGGCGCAGGCGGGGCCTCTCTTCACACGCGGCAAGCCTCGCGGATCGAGACCAAGCTTTCTGTCTCGCACACATGGGCGGCGGGTAACCCTCCGGGGTATCTTTCGGCCCTCACGTTAGCAGAAGATCCGCGCATCGACAGGGCCCCACGGCTCCCCGGCGAGTCTCGAGACGCCTCGGGAGGCTGGGTCATTCTTTCAGCGCCGCTCTGGATTGGCGACTCACTGACCGGTACCCTGAGACTGCACCGGGAGGGTGTTTTTGATCCGCCCGAGCAGTCTTCGACCCTCGAACATCTGGTGGCGCTGGCCAGCCACTTTGCCCGAACGCTCTACAGGGCCCGCATGATGGAAGAACTCCGTTCCCGGGTTTCCACGAGCTAAACATTAGGTGCTTTTCCGGGGGTCGCCCTGGGAGCCTGGGAGCGCGGGCATCTTGCCCGCCCCCGGGCTCAGCTCACCTCACCACCGGCCCTTCTTACGCCGGCGGGCGATTTTTCGCGTGACGAAGCCGCGCTTCAGGGCTGACATCCGCTCGATGAAGAGGGTTGCGTCGAGATGGTCGATTTCGTGACAGAAGGCCCGGGCCAGGAAATCTCTTGCGGCGTGAGTCACCTTTGTGCCCGCCACGTTCAAGGCTTCCACCACGACTTCCTCTGGCCGTTCAATGATCTCCTCGATACCCGGAAACGAGAGACAACCCTCGCTGTCGCGAACCCGGCCCCGCGTGGAGAGGATCGTCGGGTTGATGACCGTGATTGCTTTTGCGGGGTCCTTTCCCACGGACAGATCAATGACCGCCACACGCAGATTCACTCCGATCTGCGGGGCGGCAAGCCCCAGACCGGGCGCTGCCCAGCAGGTCTCGAAAAGGTCCTGAACGAGGACTGAAAGAGAAGGATCCGAGAAGTCCACCACGTCTTGGTTCACCGCGACGAGCCTCGGATCGCCGTAGCGCAAGATCTCCCTGACCGCCAAGCGCGGTTAGCTTCCTTCCCTTTTCTTACGGATGTGGTCGAGGATGGCATCGGCGGAAAGCTGCGCGCGCAAGAGGATGGCCTCGTCGAGCCTCTTACGCAGCTTGGGATGGGCCGCCGAGAGTTTCTGCCAGTTCTCGTGGTTGATCTCGAGACATTCGCCATCGGTCTCCGCGATAACGGTGGCGACACGCGGCTTTCCGGTAATGAGAGAGACCTCTCCGAAAAAGTCGCCCACTGTCAAGGTTCCGACGCGCACCCTGTCACCGCCGGGCCCCTCCGTCATGACGTCAAAAATGCCGCGCGTCACGATGAATAGCTCGGACCCCGGAGTCCCTTCCGCAACGACCACATCCCCTTTTGAAAATCGTCTCAACTCCGTGGAGACGATGAGGCCAGCGATGTCGTCGGCGTCGAGCCCGTCCAGGAAGGGCGAACTCATCATGGCCTCCCTGAGCGCGGGGAAGGCCTCTGCCTTTTTTCGAATCTCAGCCAGACGGTGAGCCTCAATTTCAGCCGTGTCCTCGACAGAAACCTCGCCCTTCCACTGGCTGATCTGATGGCGAACCGCGACAGCTAGCGGAAAATTGCCGGATCCGGCAAGGTTTTGCGCCAGATCCTCGAGCTGACCGATTGCTTCCTCGGTCTGGCCCGCGGCATGGACGGCTTCCGCCGCCTGGCGCCGTTCCTCGTATTCCGTGGGTCCGGCCGGCGCCGGCTTTGCCGAACTCGAGAACGTCTCTTGCAGCTTCTTTTTCAAAAACTCGAAAACCACGGCCCTAGATTGACGGTCTTTCACCAGCGGGTCAAGCGTCCTCTTGTGACGACACTCAACACTGGCACGCTCATCGCATCAAAACGGCTGGAGGTCGACGAAAATGTGGCCCAAATCCTTCTCCCCCCGTGTCTGGATCCTGGCTCTCTCCGCGGCTTTCCTTGCTTTGCCGGCGATTGCCCAGCGTGAGGGGTACAGTTATGTGTCGTACACGGGTCCCGACGTCGCCTTGATTTCCGATTCGGAAGATGAGAATTCGGTGAGGGCAAACATGCCCGTGCTCCCCGGCGACCGGCTAGAAACCGGCTCGGCCTCCCGAGTGGAAGTCATCTTGGCCGACGGCAACATCCTGCGAATCGACGGCCGCTCGAGTCTCCGGCTCGACCGGATCGCCGCGACCTATGAAACCTCCGACACCCGGAATCTCTTCATTCTGGACCGCGGAGCGATCTCCATCGAGAACCGGTCCACGCCGCCATCAGGAAACGTCACACGGATCGACACGGAAAACGCAACCGTGCTCCTCCCCGTCCGAGGCCTCTTCCGGATCGATACGGGCCGGCGCGGGACCGAGGTCTACGTGCAGTCTGGCCGTGCCGAAGTGCTTTCAAGAAGCGGCAAGACGACTCTCTACGCCGGCGATTACGCTTACGTTGACGAGCACGACGATATCGATGCTGACAGGTGGGGCTTCCCGCGAGACCGGTTCACCCGCTTCATCGAGGAACGCCGCCAGCGTGTGCCCGAGCGCCGCCCCGAATACGTCGACGCGGACTACGGTTACGACTACTACGCATCTGATCTGGACTCTTACGGCAATTGGGTGCATGTCACCGGCACCGGGCAGTATGCCTGGCGCCCCACCGTAACCGCCGACTGGTCCCCGTATTCCCAGGGCTACTGGCGCTACACGCCTGGGGGACTTTTCTGGGTCTCCTACGAACCCTGGGGCTGGCTGCCTTACCATTACGGCAACTGGAGCTTCCAGGCAGGGTTTGGCTGGTGCTGGTTTCCTGCCTCTTACTTCTCACCGGCATGGGTCTACTGGACCTACACTCCCTCCTGGGTTGGCTGGTGCCCCATCGGCTACTACAACTATCGCCCGCACTACTACAGCCGGTACAGGGCATGGGGCTACGAGGGGCGTTCCGGACACTACGCTCACCTCTGGGGCCGCGTTGACGTGACCCGGATCGACCGCCACGGCTGGAACTTCTCCAGTGTTCATCGCATGGGCGCCCGCCTGGAGCGAGCCGACATCGTCCGGGGAGACCGTGTCGACTTCAAGGGCGAGCGCATCGGGGTCGTCGCCACAGCTCCTCTACGTATCGAACGCGTCTCTCGCGGCACGGTCGCCGCTTCCGTTCAAGACGCTATTCGCCGCGTTCCCATGGAGGGAGCCAGGGGACCTGCCACGGTCGAGAGCCGGGGCGGCCATGGCGGTCCGGGCGGCGGACGACCATCCAGCGCCATCAACGAGAACCTGACGGCCCTTCTCTCCAAGGACGCCGATCTCAGTGCGCCAGTCCAGGAAGAACTGAAGCGCTCTGTTGTTAGAACAGGCCAGGATCCGTTTTACAAACCACTGGCTCCGGAAGGTCTTTCCTCGGGCATTAGACGCATCGATAACACATCCGCCTCCACACGCACCGGACCCAGCGTTTCAGCACCCGTTCCCGCCGGAACAGGCGCTCGCAGCGAACCGTCTTCCCCTTCGCTGAGCAGCCCGGGTGCCAGTTCTCCACGCCGCGGGGAAACGGCCGCGTGGCGAGAAGGCTCATTTGAGACCCGCCCCGAGACAAACCCGAGAGTCGAAAGCCGCAACCCCTCCACGGGCGGCACCACCGATACGTCCGTCAGCCGGCCACCCGAGCGGAATCCCTCCGTCACAGCACCCGACCCTGGCCGGTCTGCCACACGGGAGGGCCGTGCGGGGACCACGGGCTCGCCGGCTTCCCCGGGGTCCACAACGACACGCGAAACATGGCGCGAGCCGGGTGGCGCTCGCGTCGAGGCTCCGCGTACAGGCTCATCCAGTTCACCCGCGCAGCCTGCCCCGCAGCGAGAAGGAGTCTCGCGTCCCAATACGAGCCCGAGTTCTCCTTCAGAAAAACCTTCCACGCGTGAAGGGTCACCCGCCGTGCCGCGCACGGACGAGGGCTGGCGGTCTCCCAGCTCCTCCCCCCAGGACACATCGCGTCCACGTGAGCCTCGCTCCAACTCCACCTATGTACTGCCAGATGGCCGGTCGTCCGGCTCCACCCTGCCTCGCTCGATGGAAACGAGCAGCAGAGAGGCCTGGCGCTCGCAGGAGACGATTACCCGTCCCGAGTCGAGTGGGCGCGACGTTCCGTCCACGTCAGGGGTCTCTCGCGATAACGCGGTTCCGCGCTCCGGGTCGTGGCAGTCTCCTTCCACGGAAAGCTGGCGGCAGAACTCCTCCTCAGGAAATTCCTGGGGCCGCACCGAGTCCGGAATTTCGCGAGAGAGCAGCTCTTCTCCGTCCTATTCGGCCCCCAGTTCCCGCGGCGAGGTCGCATCGCCGCGGCGCGAGGCCCCGGCCACCCGGTACGAAGGCCCCACCAGTTCTCCACGTGGTTATGACGTGCCGAGAGCCCCGGCGGCACAACCGCGTTACCAAGCTCCGCCGGCCGCTCCTCGCAGCGAGGCCCCTCGCATCGAGGCCCCTCGCATCGAGGCCCCTCGCATCGAGGCCCCTCGCGCTCCGGTGGCGGCTCCCAGGCAGGAAGCCCCAGCGGTGCATGCGCCGGCTCCTCGATCCGAATCCCGGCCCGCGCCCCAGAACCGCGGAGGGCAGAAGGACCGGCCCGATTGACACGAACTTCTTGCCGAATCTGGGGCCAACACGCTCTAGAATGACTCGGTGACCGGCGCCGCCTACCACCGAGTCATTCGTGTGCTTTTCATCGTTTACTTCCTCGAAGCGGGGATGTTTCTGGTGATGGCCCCGTGGAGCCGTTTTTGGAATTCGCGCCTGTTGAGTTCCGCACCTGACTGGATAGCTTCCGTGCTCGCCTCTCCTTTCAGCAGAGGATTCATCACGGGGCTCGGGCTTCTGCATGTGGCGGCCGCCATCACGGATATAGAACTCTGGAGACGGGAGAATGCTCAGCGTGTTCCAGACTCGCCACAGGCCAAAACAGAGGAGTATTGATGAGTAACGCGGAAGCCCTCGCCAGAAATCACGAGCGCGAACGGCTTCTCTCGTTTGCCCTGCCCCCTGGCGCCGATGTCATTGGTCTCGGCACGGACATCTGCGAGGTGCCCCGGATTCAGCGCGCGTGGGAGCGGCACGGAGACCGGTTCCTCGAGAAGGTCTTCCACAGGGGAGAAGTTCTGAGGCCGAAAACGTCCCCGAATTTCCCCGAGCACCTGGCCGGCCTTTTTGCCGCCAAGGAAGCTGTCATGAAAGCCCTGGGCACGGGAATGGACGGCACCGCATTTCGCGAGATAGCCATCCCCCGCGCCCCCGGCGGCCCGCCACGAATCGTTCTCTTCGGCCGGGCGCTGGCCCGGGCTGAACAGCTGGGGGCTTCAGCAGGGCATGTTTCGATTACGCACACGGCCGGGCTAGCCTTTGCCGTGGCCGTTCTCATGCGCTCGGCGCGGCACTCGAGGCTCTAGCGGGACGGTCCAACCATGAAGTGTCACCGGATCCTCGCCGTTGATGACGAGCCTTACATCCTGAAGATCCTCTCCTTCAAGCTTCGTGTCTCGGGAATGGTGCCCTTCGAAGCCATTGACGGCGAACAGGCGCTTCGGATTCTGCGCGAGGAACGCCCCGACCTGGTTCTCCTGGACGTCTCGCTCCCCACGGGACTCTCGGGGTTCGACATCCTCCGGATCATTCGTGAGAATCCTTCCACGGCACGCATCCCCGTTATCATGCTCACAGCCCGTAACCTGCCTGCCGACCGGGCCCGGGGAACCAAGCTTGGGGCCACCGCGTATATAACGAAGCCGTTCTCCACAAAGAACGTCGTCGAGGAAATTCACCAGGCGCTGGCATCAGCCAAGGGTTAACAACCGAAACAGACCACCGCACGAACGCAGCGAGGGCCTTCAAAATGAGTAAAGCAGGCACGGCCGCCGTCTTGAGCTTCGTCATTCCGGGAGTCGGTCAGATCTACAACGGGAAGTTCCTGCGCGGCATCTTCTGGCTCATCATCACTCCAGGCTTCTGGCTGGGCACCGGAGGCATGCTCGGATGGGTCTGCCACCTCATCGCTTCTTACACGGCCTACAACTGGGCCAAAAACCACCCGCAAAAGGCCTGATCCCGCCACCCGCGAGGAGTCCTCAGAGCTTCAGGAGCTTGACGAAGACCGGAACGAGAATGGCCGTGAAAATCCCGTTGAGCCCGATCGCAAGCCCGGCGAAGGCGCCAGCAAGAGTGCTGATCTGAAAGGCCCGCGCCGTGCCGATACCGTGAGACGCGATACCGAGCGCGAACCCCTTGGCTTCGTCGCTCTCAACCCGCAAGAACTTGGCGATGGCTGGCCCGGTCAACGCCCCGAGAATGCCAGTCAGGATGACGAGAACAGCAGTGAGTGACGGGATCCCGCCAATCTTCTCCGTGATTCCCATTGCGATGGGAGTCGTGACGGACTTCGGAGCCAGCGAGAGGAGCGTTTCGCGCGAGCCCCCGAGCAGCCTGGCGGTCCCCATGGCGAGTACGATCGCGGTCAGCGACCCAGCCGTCATCGACACGAGGAGTGGGACAAACAACAGCCGGACGCGATCCCAGTACCGGTAAAGCGGGATGGCCAGGGCAACCGTCGCGGGGCCCAGCAAGAAATGAACGAACTGGGCGCCCTGGAAGTAGGTGCCGTAGGGAGTCCTGGTCAAGAGCAGGACCGTCACGAGAATCAGGATAGCGAGCGCCACCGGGTTAAACACGGCTTTCTGTCCGCTCCTGACAAAGAGCCAGTTCCCGGCCAAGTAGACAGTCAGCGTGAGAACGAGCCAGAGAAGTGGAGACGCGGAAAGATAGACCCAGATTTCGAGGATCGCCCTATCCACCGTTCGCCCCTCTCCTTACCCATCTCGCCACCCTGTAAAAGACAAACGCGGTTACCGAGAAACTGGCAAGAGTGCTCACAGCCAGCGCCAAGACGATGGCAAGCCACTCACGAGAGAGAAGCGACAGATGCTGCATGATTCCGACGCCCGCTGGTACGAAAAGCAGTGGCAGCTGGGAGAGGAGTCCCTCAGCCGTCGACCGTAACCCCTCTGGCAAACGGCCCCGCGCCTGCAGCGTCAAAAAGAGCAGCAACATGCCAGCAACGGGTCCCGGCACAGGCACTCGCGTGAACGTCACGAGAATCTCCCCGGCCAGCTGAAACACCAGAAGAACAGCCAGGGCGGGGATCATCTGAGTCCACTCTCTCGACGGCACATGAAAGGCAACTTTAACGCTCGCCAGGGCTCGTCCTCACCGGTTGGCAAGAAGGAGAAACGCTGCCAGCCCGTGTGAGAAGAAGAAAAAGACCGTACCAATGATGAGAGCCGTCCGCTGTTCACGGCGGAGGCGCTTGAGCGTCTTTTCGGGACCAAGAGGGAACAACTTCGTTGCAACTCCGGCGCTCATTCCCGGCTTGATGCCGCCCACGTCGATTCCGTACAACCCGAGCGCCGTCACTTCCATGCCCTCTTCCACGCGCCGTTCGACGAGATCCCGGTCCGAGAGCGAGGCTGGATGCGACATTCTGAGGTCTCGCCTCAAGGTTCCAGATTCGCCGATCAGAAGGTCCGATGCCAGGGAGCTGATCTTGGAGAACGCCCCGTCCTTTATGTCCTCGAACGGAGCCGTTTCGAGGTAACGCCCGGCGTTTCGAGTGGGTTCTGGCCCAAAGCAGTCGCGCTCCGGGAACTCCGTCAGCATCGTGAAACTTCTCAGTCGCACGCTCCCCAGTGGCGTCCTGATCGAGGAAGGGACCATCGCAAAACCCATGGCGTCGGCGCCCGAAGAGTCCTCACTGCGCCCTCTTGGCCGGATTTCATAGGAATAGGCCACGCAGGGGACCCCTTGAAATGGGGAGAGGATGGGGGCGGAATCAGCGTAGATCGCCCCTGAAACAGCGACTAGTTTTCCATCAGATGGCGGCTCGCCCCTTTGAAAACGCCTCACGGCATCCACTTCGTTGTTGCCAGAAAGCAGCTGGTAGATGGCGGAGACGAAGAAAACAGCCCCCAGCGAGCAGAAGAACGTCAGAAAGAGATTCCCCGGAAAGGGAATCACAGTCCTGAGAACGTAGTAGTAGACACCTCCAAGAACAAGAAAAGACCCAGCGGCGATCGAACAACTCTTCCACATGACGGCGCTCACGACTCTACCTCGGAAGACCAAAGACGGCACGGCAGGCTTCCTTGGACTCGCGGTCCTCAGAACCGGAGAAGCCAAAACCATTCCAGCGGTAAACCGCACTTCGTCCCGCGGGGGCGCTCGAATCCAGAACGAGAAACGAGTCATTACGATGCAGGGCGCACAGGAGCCCGGGCGGCCCGGGGAGAATGGTAGCGTCCACGAGGGGCCAGGCAAGTCCGGAGCCCCGCCACCGCGCGATCAGACCCCTGGGACCCACCTCGTAAACGTAGGGGCGCACTCCGGTTTCGCCATCCAGAGGAGAGGAATGCCGCTCGAGCGTGAAGAGGAATCCCGGGTGGTCCCCTCCCAAAAAGTCTGCCTTTTGAAGAGAAACCGCCGAAACCGGGCGGCTTCGGAAGACAGCACGCCCGTTTCTTACACCCTCGAGAACCATGGCCGTACCATCCGATTGGGCCCCCGGCAAGAACACCGTCTCGCCGATTTTCAGCGGCTCGCTGAGAGGAACCCGGCACCCGAGAGCTGGAACTGCCGGCACGGCACCGGCCAATTCCGGGTAAAAGGACCCGCTCTGGGTTCGCGTGGCGAGGGCGTCACACGTCACAAGGCCGCCCCCGATCTCGCACCGGGCCAGCAGCCCATCTTTTGTAGCCGGATACTTCTGGTCGAAAAGGTGATTCCCCAGAGAAAAGAAGACGGGGCGCCCGCCAATGCACTCAGGCGCCTGCACGACATGCGGGTGGTGCCCCACTACGACGGACGCTCCATTTTCGACGAGCCACGCAGCCGCTTGCCGCTCTTCCACTGACGGCCAGTCGAGAAGTTCTTCTCCCCAATGAACGCTGACAACAACGGCGCTGGCAAGGCTTTTTGCCAGCCGCAGTTGCTGCCGGACTTCGGGGGAAGGGACCCGTTGACGCTCCCCGCTCTTTCCAGGAACCAAGTTCACGGCCACGATGGCGATGACGTGGCCAGCCACCCGGAAAAACACGGGCCCGCGCTCGAAGGACACCGGGCGAATTCCCTCCGAGATCAAGGCTTCCCGGGTGGCCTGCCGCCCCTCGGGGCCGAGGTCTCCCGCGTGGTTGTTCGAGATCGAAAGAGAGTGGAACCCGGCCCGGGACAAGAGCGGAATTCGCTCTCTGTTGATGAAGAAACAGGGGGCCCTGCCGCGGGGAGGCTGAGAACACTGGGATTCTTCCCCCACGGCACCCTCCAGGTTGCCGAAGACGAGTGATGCTTTCTCGAATTCCCGGGTCATGGGGGCCCAGGGAAAGCCTCCGGTGCGAGAGATTTGGGCTTCAACTTGACGCGACAAGAGGATGTCACCCGCGAAGAGCAAGCGGGCCCCGTCCACGGACCCCCGATCAGAAGTTCTCGGGGAATCCGCCGCATGAATGGCGAGAAAACAGAGAAAGAACCCGCCTAGAAGGGGGCCTTTGCGGGACACGAGAGCGTTCCTTTCGAGAGGTACGGCAGGACCCAGGGCATCAGGGGCGACGAGCCAGCCCGCTTACGCCACTCGGCATCATCCATGACCTTCCGCGACGCCCACTCGTGATACGCGTAAGACACTCCGCGCACAACTTGCCGTCGCCCGCCGGAAGGGACGATGAGATTGAACTCGAGCGGGGTTCCCACTGCCGCCAGCAGGAGGGGAACGGGCCCGCCGCCCGCCACATCGACGACTTTCGGCATCGGGTCTGGCGTGGAGAGGGCGAGATTCTCGTTCGCAAGACTCTTGTACACGAGGAAATGGTGCTCCGCCACCCGCCCAACAAAGAGGATCTCCTCGTACTCCTTTGGTGTGAGCGGTTCACCCCTGATTTGTTTGGCCGCCATTGCCGAGAAGAGCCGGGCTTTTGCGGCCGAGTCACGGAGACGTTTCAGAAGTCCAGCCTGGAGGGCTTGCGGAGCAGCATCCTGCTCATATGACGATGCTGGAAGCTTCCCGCCGAGCGGGCCGCCGTTCTCAACAAGCTTGATGGCGTCCTCGAAGAGGAGAGCGATTGCCTCGAATGTCCTGGGATCCGGCTCGACGAAGCCTCTCGGGGGCCTCAAGATCAGTTCCTCGAATCCCCCTTCGCCGCATTCGGCCTCTGTCCTTTCGTTGACGAGGACCGTTGCGTGTCTGAGTGTCGCCCAGGAAGCGAGCCCGGTCTGAAGCCGCTTGACCCCCCACAAGCCGCGCGCCGGTTCAGGCACCGCGGAGAGCGCGTCATCCGCCCACTGGGCTCCCAGCCCCGCAAGCCACCGCTCATAGAGCGTCGGGGCTCCGGAAGGCCTGCGAGCCGCCAGCTGATCAAGGGCACGCAAGAGCGACGGGTACTTTGCCATCTCACTCGAAAGCAGGGTGCGGGCGAGGCGGCTGCCGAAGCCGGCGGCGACGTCGAGACCAGACGGGACGAGACGCGGGCCGCCAGAGCCCTTGACTTGCTCGGCCTCAGGCCAGCTGGCATGAAAGACGGTTGAGTCAAGTATTTCGTTGTCAAAACCCCACGCGAGGGGGAAGAGCAGGGCCTCCCGGCCAGGATGCCGAATCCAGGGGCGCGGTTTTGCGGACTCTCCAAAAAGGTGCGGGCTGCGCGACGGAGCAATGAAGGGCTCATAGGCCTGAATCCAGCGTATGGCTGCTGATTTGGTGCCGGGGGAGAGTCTCGAAAAAACTTCATTTTCCTTGATCCTGGGGAGGAGGACCGTCAAGTAGTGCATGGCGGTGAAGTAGTCGCGAAAGGCCGGTTTTGTTGTGTAGTGACCGCGCGGTTTCAACTCACCGAAATCGAACGTCTCTGAAAGAACAGAGGAAACGGCCAGGCCGGCGTGGGCCCTCATGCGCCGGGCCTCATCGTTGGGAGTCAATGGATCCCGGCTTGACCTGGCGGCTGTGAAGAGTTTGGCAACGCGGGATAGCGGAGCCTGTTTCTCTAGTTCACTCGCCGCGGAATCGACGAAGAGCCAAAAAGCCGGGATCGCATCCATCCGTTCCCGCAGCAAGAACAGCCCCTCATATGCGGCAGCCCAGACCTCCCACAAAGCATCGGTGGTCACCAGGTAGGGCCGTGTTGGAGTGGTTTCGGCATAGCCCCCGCATGAATAGAGTTCCGTTTCATAGAATTCGAAGAGCTGTTCGAGAGAGGAAGCCGGTCTGCGGAAGAGTCCGCCATGTCTTTCGAGAAGGGGAACATCCTCGGGACTCTCGGTGAACATCCAGGCGTTAAAGACGTCAGCCAGGGGGATTGAAACCGGTAAGGAGCGCAGGGTCTCGGGACCGTCCTTACTCGAGCGCGTGAGCCCGACGAGTGCCTTTCCATCGGGCATGAGTGACGGAGTGGAGACGAACGTCTCGCCCCCGGCGAGGAGCTGCGAGAAACTGCCGCCGAAAGTGACGACCGTGACTCCGGGAGCCGAACTCTTCCAGGAGAGAACTCCCATGCCGTTTGGGAGGGCGGTCACGGTTCCGGAAGAAAATTCTCCACCAAAAAGCGGCCGCGACTCCTCCCAGTTCATCGCCCCGTAGTGAATCGCATGAAAGGCGTTCTTCTCATCCTGAAAGATCAAGATGTGGCCCGCGGGGTGGAAGCTCAGGGGAAGGGCCGAGGGAGTCAGGAATCCGCCCGGAGACGCGTCTTCACTCTTATCGAGCGCCGTCTGTGTCTCTTGTGGACCGGCCACCTGGTATTCCCGTTTTCCCTCCTCGGTAACGGAGTGAATTGCCCACGCCCCCCTGGAGGTGGCCAGGCCAAAAAAGAGCCGGTACTTACGAATCTGCTGGGGAGAGGCGCCTTCGGAGTACCCGGTGACGAAAGGGCGAGGACCGGCCACGAGCCGCCGTAGCCGAGCCCGGGAACGGTGAATGACCGTGGGCGCCCAGCTCCCGGCGGCGACGCTTTCGAGCCGGGCGATCAGGGACGTGTTGTTTTCGGTTGCAAGAACGAAAAGGGCGCGCCTTGCGGGGTGCCAGGTCACACTGGTGACCTCCCAGCCGGAAGGGGCCGTCCAGACAGGTGCTGGAGCAGGCCCCCCCGGTTTCCAGATCCAGAGACCCATTTCTCCTTTCCCGGAGCGAGGTTTCAGCAGAACGGCGACTTCCGCACCGCCCGGAGACGGGTCGAAGTCGACAACGCGCACTCCGGCCGGAATGGGCATATCGGCCGTGCGCGAAAACGACGCAGTGACGACGGGGTCGGGAATTTCAAACGGGGAGCCCTCCGTGCCGGAGTTGGCGCCAGCCGCAGGAACGGCGGTTGCCAGGAAGAGGAAGAGAAAGAGAAAGAGCGGATTCGGTCTCATGGCGGTCTCCCGGCTTCAAAGGAACGGTGCTTTTCACGAATGCGGGCTTTTGGAATGGCAGGATCACTTCATCAAAAGGAGGCTCAAGGCCATGACAGCCATCCCGCCGATCAGGCCCAGAAGGCTATCGTGACCTTTCCCATAAGCCCGGCTGGCGGGCAGGAGTTCGTCCAGGCTGATGTACACCATGATCCCCGCCACGGCGGCAAACAAGATTCCCATGAGTTGGGCAGGAATCTCACCCCCGGGGTCAGAAATGAAGAACCGGAGCACGACGTAAGCGATGGCGGCTCCAGCCGGCTCGGCGAGTCCACTCAAAAAGGAGAGCGTAAACGCGCGTTTTCGGCTCCCAGTGGCGTAGAAAATGGGAACCGAGACGCTGATTCCCTCCGGGATGTTGTGGAGCGCAACCGCCACGGCGATTGCCAGGCCAAGGTGGGGATCCTTCAGGGCCGCGATAAAGGTCGCGAGGCCCTCCGGAAAGTTGTGAATGGTAATGGCAACCGCGGTGAAGATGCCCATGCGGAGCAACTTCCCGTGGCTCACCTTCTTCTCCTGCGGGACGAGACTAGCTTCGCCGCCGGGGCGCCACCCGTCCGATGGGTGCTCGTGGAGAGGCGCGGTCTCGGTTTCACTTCTCACTTCGTGGGGGTTATCCGCCGATGAAATGAGGTTATCGATGAGACCGATCAAGATGATCCCCGCGAAAAACGAAATGACGTTGGTCCACTGTCCCCAGAACGGACCGTAGGCGGTGGTGAGAGCCTCACTGCCTTTCTGGAAGATCTCCACGAAGGACACGTAGAGCATGACGCCGCCCGAAAAGCCGGTCGAGACGGAGAGGAAACGGTAATTGGTCCGCTTGGCGGTGAAGGCGATGATGCTGCCGATCCCGGTGGACAAGCCGGCGAAGGCCGTCAGGCCGAGAGCCATCCAGACGTCACTCATAAGTTGCGAGCCCCTGAAATGCCTCTTCCTTCATTTGCTGATCGCCCTTCATGAGTGAAGTCTATGCCCAAGGACCGCGGAACCGTGATGCCGGGGATGATCTCCTTCGACTCGTACAGGTTGTACACCGCGCCGAAACGTCCGGACTGCCCTTCCGGATCCGCTCCCGTCGTCCCGTGGCTCTTCCCGGGCCGTTTCAGAGTCACGGTCACGTCCCGGTCCGGCCAGCCGCTCCCACATAGAAGCGAAGGTCCCGGGCAACGGCACGCTCACACGAAACGCCGCCGTCGTCGACCACCGTCATGTTCTGGTTCCGGCCAAGCACTTCTCTGCCTCACACCACGTGATGACGCTTCCTGCCGCGCGGCTCGTTGCAGGGTGAGGAAAAACCCTGTTAAACCGCGTGGTAACGGGACCCCGTTGCGGGTTCAGCCCAGAGTCTACGGGCGCAAGGTGCAGGCTGAATCTCGCCTCGCACGCGCGGGACGTGAGTTCCGGGTGCATCTTCAGCGAGACTTCGTTCGCATCCATCCCTTTCGGGAACAGCATGCGGAAGCATGCGATGCCCCCCGGCGAAGAGGTCCGCGCCACGGTACGGCCGGCCGTCGAGATCCCGGACATCCATCTCGAGAACCTTCCATTCCGGCCGGTTCTTCCGGAGAGTCGATCCCAGCAGCCGGGCCGCTCATCGGCCTGGCATCGAATGGCCTCCCCGAGTAGAAGATGCCGTACGATTATTGTTTTGAAATGCCAAAGAATGACTCCCTGACGCGTCTTGCTGAACTCGTGGCTGCCGGGCTCACTAAAGAAAGCGCGGACCCAAAGGCTGCACTCGAGAGTCTGTTTGGAGATCGCTTCGAGAAGAGGCAGTTGGGTTCCGTCCAGATCCGCAATGCTTTTGCGCTGGCTGGCGACGGCGACAAGGGGATTCCGTGGGCGGGTCTCATCCACCCCGACAACCCCACCAGCGGACCGTACGGCGGCACAAGTTTCGTATGGTTCCCTGGCAGAGAAGGAGGTGCACTCGCTTCGTTGGTCGTTGGCACGAGAGGCCTGTCTCCCGACGAGGGGATCTTGACCAGACCTGGTCATAGGCGCCGGGTCGCCGCCCTCCGCCGTTTCCTATCTCGGAAGGGATTCGCGGCTTGGACGAAGCCTGATCCGTCGGCACTGGGCTTGAAGATTCCTTTGCCAGTTGCGCGTTCGTTCCAGGAATTCCAGAACGCCTTGGAGCGCTACGGAGATGTTCTGTATACGATTGCCGAAGTGCCACGGGACGTCGAGAGGGCGCGCGAAGTCATCCAGGCTTTCGTGGATCTGTATGCCTTTGAACGTGGGTGGCGCCCGATGGCGGCGATACGACAGGAGCATGAGGATTTCCTCGCGGGTCTTCGTGCCGACCTGTTTCCGCAGCCCACGATAGAGACCGTCGAAGGGCTGCTTCGTGACCGCCGATTTGTGATCGTGCAAGGGCCGCCAGGCACAGGAAAGACTCGCATGGCCGATGAGATCTGGAAGGGCCCTTTCGGCGGCCACGGAATGATCGTTCAGTTCCATCCGGCCGTAACCTATGAAGACTTCGTCATCGGTCTCTCGCCTGACGTCAAGAGCGGCACTCTACGCTTTGACGTGCGTCCTGGCTGGCTTCTGCAGGCGGGCGAAAAGGCCCGGGAAGGCCCATTTCTGCTCATCATCGATGAAATCAATCGAGGTGACCTCGGGAAGATCCTCGGAGAAGCTATCTTCCTTTTCGAGCCCGGGGACGTCGGAGGTGCCAAGTCGCGAAAGGTCTGCCTTCCACACAAAGTGGATGGATCCTCGGAGTTCGCAATACCAGAAGGCCTTTATGTCCTCGGTACGATGAACACCGCGGACCGCAGCATCGCAAGTCTCGATATTGCGATTCGGCGCCGCTTCTCGTTTGTAACGCTTCCGCCGGATCGGGATGTCGTCGCGCGCCAAGGTCTCGACCTTGCCACGCGGCTATTTGATGATCTCACTGATGTCTTCGTCGAGCACGCTCCCGATGATGCGCTCGACCTCATTCCGGGGCACTCATACTTCCTGGCTTCAGACGAAAGGGAATTACGCCTTCGCTTACGCCACGATCTGCTGCCCCTTCTGGATGACTACATCCGTCAGGGTGTTCTCGGAGCAGCACTAACCGAACTCTCGGCGGTCCGAGATCGAATCGCCGACATCGCGGAACATCCTGGTGGCTAAGACCAGAGCCGGGCGGCCTTCGACAACGAGGCGGAGCGGAGCATCTCAACGCCGACGGGACTTCTACTCTCCAAGTCAGTTTCCTCTTTACAAGGCATGCGATCATGGAACACCGGTCGTTCTTGACGCCGGTGACTTCGAAACCAGCGATTCACGACTTGGGTGGGGGCCGAACGCAGAAAGCTTCATACGGGTCAACGAGCCGGCCTTCAAGTCACTCGAGATCAGACCAGAGATTTCCAGCGGCCGGGACGGCACTGTCATTCGCCTATGGCCTGGCGGTTGTGCCGGTGCCGTGCCACTTCGATCAGGTCGGACGGAGAAAGTGAAATCCGGTCTGATGGTCGTGCCACGGTTTGGGTGGGTGGGGGCCGGGACCGTCATGCACGAAATCGGCTGGGTTTCATCTCCCACGATTCTCGATTTCCCTCTCGTGCCCGGAAGTGGGCGAGAGGTCCCTTCCTGGGTGCTCGCCGGACCAGTACTGGCCCGCCTTGCTGCGCTTCTTCAGAGCATGAGGCGGGGCTACAGGAACGTGGAACAAGCTGTGGAGCATCCACGCGGCCGGATCCTATGGCAACGCTACCTCGGGGATTCTCTGGTTCGAGGTCGTTGGAGCACTATTCCGTGTCGTTTCGCCGATCTAAGCGCTGACCCTGAGCTTCGACAATACGTGCGCTGGGCTCTGGAGAAACTGCGGGGCGACCTGCAGGCGGTGGGCGGACGCGATCGAATTGCAATCAATCTTGTCGCTTGGGCAGGCCGACTTCTCTCGGATTTGGAAGATGTCTCGGCGCGCAAACCACGTCACGGCTCCGACCTCATGAGAGGAAACCAACCGAGCTTTCTGGAACAACCACTCCGGAAGGGACTGGAGGCACTCGGATGGCTCGTCGACGAAAGGGGGCTCGGAGGGGGACGCGAACAGGACGGATTGGCCTGGCAGCTTTCGCTTGAGAAGCTGTGGGAATTCTGGGTCGAGACGGTCATTCGAAATGAGGCTGCAAGAACCGGTGCGACGGTCATGGCAGGGCGGCTCGGCCAAACTACGTTCCCGATAGCATGGTCTTCACCGAGCCTGAGAAGTCTTGGTCACCTTGTTCCCGATTTCGTCACCCGAAAGGGTCGTGCCGTCAACGTCATCGATGCGAAGTACAAGCAGCACCTGATCGAGTTGAACGACGAGGGTTGGAGACAGATGGGTGACGAGATCCGAGAGGCCCATCGGGCTGACATCCATCAGATCCTGGCGTACGCCTCCCTCTTTGAGGCCGAGCAGGTCACAGCGAGCCTGATCTACCCCCTTCGTTTTGACAGCTGGAACTCACTCTTGGAACGCGAAAAAACAGTCGCCAGCGCAGAACTCTCCCACGGCGGACGCTCCGTCAGACTGGAGATCCGGGGTCTGCCGTTCGGGGGACTTGATCAACTCACTGCCGCCTGTTGGTCCTGAGTACTAAATCGGCCTTCCGTTTGGGCCGTACCCAATTCGTTCGATTCTCGACATCGACAGTGCTGAGAATAGCCGGCAAAGAGGTCCACGCCCCGGTACGGCCTGCCGTCGAGGTCCCGGACGTCCATCTCCAGGACTTCCCACTCCGGACGGTTCTTCCAGAGAGTCTCGCAGCTCCACCGGTCGATCTCCACGGCCGCGGTGCACGAGATCCCGGCCGTCTCCAGCCCGAGCGCCTGCCCTCCGCCCCCCGCGCAGATCTCCACAACTGTCAGCGCCATCAACCAGAGCGTAACAGAGCACCAGGAACCCGCGGAACCAGCTGCCCGGGAAGACCAGTGGAAACGAACAAGAATGGCCCGTTCTCCGGGGTCTCCTCGACTGAACCCCTTCGCGGTAGGGACGGCCCTTGCGAGCCGCCCCCCGCTCGGATCCG
>JADHED010000168.1_pt1 | contig 90931 bp, 71 predicted proteins | sample 8952041 | NCBI WGS metagenome assembly JADHED01 (sample SAMN16124423, study PRJNA663239) | bioreactor sludge metagenome | isolation source: sludge (control) | place: India:Bengaluru | collected 2018-09-08
GAGATCCGCACGCCGATGAACGCGGTGCTGGGTCTGCTCGGGTTGCTCGCCGACACCCAGCTCGATGCCGAGCAGGCCGGCTATGTGCACAAGATCCGCCAGGCCGCCACGGCCCTGCTGCGCATCCTGAACGACATCCTCGACCTCACCAAGCTCGACGCCGATGCCCTCCAAATCGAGCAGCGGCCCTTCCTGCTCGATGCCCTGCTGCGGCTGTCCGTGGATCTCTTTTCCGCCTCCGCCCAGGCCAAGGGGATCGGGCTGGAGATCGAACCTTCGCCGCTCCTGTCACGGGCCTTTCGCGGCGATGCCCTGCGCCTGGGGCAGGTGCTGAATAACCTGGTCGGTAACGCGGTCAAGTTCACGGACCGTGGCAGCGTGCGGTTGTCCGTGCGCGTGATGGATGAGCACGATGAAGAGACCGGTGCGGCCGACGAGGCCAGGGGCCAGCGGCTCTGCTTCGCGGTGCGTGACTCCGGCATCGGTTTGAACCCCGAGCAGGCCTTGCGGCTCTTTCAGCCCTTCAGCCAGGCCGACGAGACCAACACGCGGCGCTATGGCGGCACGGGCCTGGGGCTCGCCATCAGCAAGCGTCTGGTGGAACTGATGGGCGGGGAGATCGGCGTCGATTCCAGCGAGGGCGAGGGCAGTACCTTCTGGTTCAGCCTCCGCCTCGATCCGGCAGCCCCCGAGGAGCGCCTCGATCTTGAGGCTGCCGCCGAGGCACTGGTGGAGAGCCCCTTCCAGCGCACCCTGCCCCTGCGTGGCGCCGAGCTACTGCTGGTGGAGGACAACCCCACCAACCAGGAGGTGGCGCTGGCGATCCTGCGCAAGATGGGCCTGCAGGTCGAGGTCGCCAACCATGGGCGCGAGGCCCTGGACAAACTCCGGGCGCGGCGCTTCGACCTGGTGCTGATGGATCTGCACATGCCGGTGATGGACGGCCTGGAGGCCACCGCCGCCATCCGCTCCGAAGACTGGGGCCGGGACCTCCCCATCATCGCCATGACCGCGGCGGCCTTTCCGGAAGACCGCCAGCGGGTACCGACGCCGGCATGAACGACTATCTCTGCAAGCCGGTGGACCCGCGGCAACTCGCCGAGGCACTGCTGTGCTGGCTGCCGGAGCGCGCCTTGACAAAACCAGCGGTGGCGGGTCCCGGGGCCGCCGAGGCCGAGTCCGCGTTGATTTCCACACCAACGCCCACCTCGCCCAGGGCCAGGGCGCCCGTCTTGACCCCAGCGGCCGCGCCCACTCCCGCCAGGAGCGAGGCGCTGGCCGGAACCCCCGCGGCCACGCACCCCGCCCAACCTGAGGCCCTTTCGGTACCCGCCGAAGCCCTGCATATCCCTGGCTTTGACCTGGCGGCGACCCGCCAGCGCCTGGGCGACGATCCTGATCTGCTGGTCAGCATCCTGCGCCACTTCCAGCACGACCTTACCGATTGGCCGGCGCAATTTGACCGCGCCCGGGTCATGGCCGAGCCCAAGGAGGCGGTGCGCCTGGCCCATGGCCTCAAGGGCGCGGCGGCCAATGTCGGGGCGACGCGGGTACAGGCGGCGGCCGTGGCGCTGGAGGCGGCGTTGAAGGCGGGGGCCGCACCTGAGCGAGTGGATGCGCTACTCGCGGACGGCCTGGACGCGCTGCAGGCCGCTCAGGCCGCCTTGCAGGCGGCGCTTCCCCCCGCGCCGGCGGTGGCCACCGCCGGCGCTATCGACCTGGCGGCCGCCCGCGCCGACCTCGCCGAGCTGGAGCATCTGCTACGCGGCCACCGGCTGATACGGGAGCCGCTGCTGGCGCGTCTGCGCGACCACCTCGGGAACCAGGCCGCCACCGCGGAACTCGACCCCCTGGTCGCCCAGATCCAGGCCTTCGACTTCCACCAGGCCCTGGACACCCTGAAACGGCTCGAAGAAAAGCTGTCGCCATGAGTCCTGACCCCGCGGCATTCGCTCCTATCAGGACTCCTCGGTCACGGGAGGTTTGCCGTGGATGCTCATGGGTTTTCTCTCAGCAAGCAGGCAAAGATACGAGGGAGCCGGGACTTGGCAAGGTGACCGGCTATCTCGCGATCCTCGATGAAGGGTCTCGCCATGGAGGGCTATCATTCGCAGTGAGTCAAGCCCAGCCAGGCCAGGCCCAGCCAGGCTGGTCAGTAAGCATCATTATGGTTATATTGCCACTACATTACAGTCTGCGAAATTTTCGCGCAGCTTACCTGCTTGTTCGGCACGGTTAGCCGCTAGATCGCGCAGTAACAGCAGTAGCAGAGGGTAGTAATAGCTGTATAGAGGACGACGATAACCCAAGATCAACGCCTGAAGTCCAGGGCGGTAGACGCAAGAGAATCCGCATTCATGAACCTCGACACTCTCAGACCCGCCTTTTCCTACCCCCTGGCGTTGGACACCCCGGACCAGCCGTGCCTGCTACTGGTGGATGATGACCCCACCTGCCTGCACCTGGCTGCCAATCTCCTGGATGCCGACTACATCCTCATCGTCGCTACCCGTGGCCAAGACGCCCTGGACCTGGTCACCGCGGGGCCGGAGCTGATCCTGCTCGACCACCACCTGCCGGATATCGACGGTCTGGAGGTCTGCCGCCGGCTCAAGGCCGACCCGGCCAGCGCCGATATCCCGGTGATCTTTGTCACCGCCAATCAGGACCCGGTGCTGGAGGCCGCCGGGCTGGAAGCCGGTGCCGTGGACTTCGTCACCAAGCCTTACTCCGCCGCGGTGCTGCGCGCGCGGGTACGCACCCACATCGCCCTCAAGCGCAAGAGCGATCTGCTCGCCCAGCTTGCCCAATGCGATGGCCTCACCGGCGTCGCCAACCGGCGTTCCTTTGACCAGCATCTGGACAAGGAATGGCGCCGCGCCCAGCGCAATCAGACCCCTCTGTCGCTGATCATGATCGACGCCGATCACTTCAAGGCCATCAACGACCGCTTCGGTCATCAAGTGGGCGATGACTGCCTGCGCGTTATCGCCCAATGGGCCGCCTCGGAACTTAAGCGCCCAGGCGACCTACTGGCGCGTTATGGCGGAGAGGAGTTCGCCTTGCTATTGCCGGAGACCCCTGCCGAGGGTGCCCAGAAACTGGCCGAGGCCATCCGCGTCGCGGTCGAGAAGGCCTATGCCCACCCCACCGCCATGGATGGCCAAGGGCCGAGGCTCACCGTGAGCCTCGGCTGCGAGACCCTGATTCCGTCCCTCCAGGACCAGCCCGAGGCACTCTTACGCGCCGCCGATCAAAACCTCTACCGGGCCAAGGCCGCCGGGCGTAACCGCGTAGAGCCGGCCGTCAACCCCTAGCTTCCGCTGGGCAGCCCTCACCCCGGACTGCTCGCTCTTGCCAAACCTGCTCTTCAACATCGCCGCACTGACCGGGCAGATCCTGGTCCTGTTTACCCTCTACGGCGTTATCGACGCCCACCTCCCCCCCGCGCATCGCCCCTGGCCGAACCTTGCCGTCAAGCAGGCCGCCAGTGCCGCCAAGAGCCAGTTCGTCGCCAACATGAGCCACGAGATCCGCACGCCGATGAATGCGGTGTTGGGCCTGCTCGCGCTGCTCGCCGACACCCGCCTCGATGACGAGCAGGCCGGCTATGTGCACAAGGTCCGCCAGGCCGCAGGGGCCCTGCTGCAGATCCTCAATGACATCCTCGACCTGACCAAGCTCGACGCCGGCGCGGTCGAGATCGAGCAGCGGCCCTTCGCCCTCGGCCCCCTGCTGCGGCAGTCCCTGGACCTCTTTTCCGCCGCCGCCCAGACCAAGGGGGTCGAGCTCGGCATCGCCAACTCGCCGGTCCTGTCCGAGGCCTTTCGCGGCGACGCCCTGCGCCTGGGGCAGGTGCTGAACAACCTGGTCGGCAACGCCATCAAGTTCACCGACCACGGCAGCGTGGAGTTAGCCGTGCTTGAGCTGGATGAGCCCGCTGGCGTGACCCAGCCGATCCGCCATCGGCGGCTGCATTTCACGGTGCGGGACTCCGGCATCGGCCTGAGTGCCGAGCAGGCCGCGCGGCTGTTCCAGCCCTTCAGCCAGGCGGACGAGACCACCACGCGGCGCTTTGGTGGCAGCGGCCTCGGCCTGTCCATCAGCAAGCGCCTGGTGGAACTGATGGGTGGGGAGATCGGCGTCGACGCCATGGAGGGCGAGGGCAGTACCTTCTGGTTCACCCTGACCCTCGAACCGGCCGAGCCGGGTGAGGCGCTGGCCGCCCTGGCCGCCGCCGCGCCGGCCACCACCAGCCCCTATGAGATCACCGCGCCCCTGCGGGGCGCCGAGCTGCTGCTGGTGGAGGACAACCCCACCAACCAGCAGGTGGCCCTGGCCATCCTGGCTAAGATGGATCTGCGCGTCACGGTGGCCAACCATGGCCGCGAGGCCCTGGAGCTTCTCCAGGCCCAGCGCTTCGATCTGGTACTGATGGATATGCACATGCCGGTGATGGACGGCCTGGAGGCCACCGCCGCCATCCGCGCCACCGACTGGGGCCGGGACATCCCCATCGTTGCCCTCACGGCGGCGGCCTTCGAGAGCGATCGCCAGCGGGTGCTTATCGCTGGTATGAACGACTATCTCAGCAAGCCGGTCGACCCGCACCAACTCGCCGAGGTCCTGTTGCGCTGGCTGCCTGATCGCGCCGCGGCGGGAGCGGCGTTGGTCGGCCCCTGGGCTGGGGCGCCCGCAGCGGTCCCGGCGGCCGAGAGGGGGGAGGGCGATGCCGGGGGGCTGAGCCAGCCAGACGCCTTGCCGGTGCCGTCCCTCCAGGACCTCGACCTGGCCGGGACCCTGCGCCGCCTTGACGGCGACCGGGCCATCCTGCAGGTCATCCTGCGCGCCTTCCTGGAAGAAGCCGACCAGTGGCCAGCCCAATTTGCCGCCGCGCGCGCCGAGGCCGACCAGGACAGCCTGGTGCGCCTGGCGCATACGCTCAAGGGCAGCGCGAGCACGGTCGGGGCGCTGCGCGTGCAGGCCGCCGCCGCGGCGCTGGAGGCGGCACTGGCCGACCCGGCCGGGGCCAGCAGGGTCGCGGACCGGCTCGCGGACTGTCTGACTGCCGTCGGCGGTGCCGTCGCCGCGCTGAGAGACCATCTGGCCAGCGAGACGGAGGTGGAGGACCCACCGCCGCCCAGGCGCGTCGCGGACCCCGCGGCCGCCTGCGCCGACCTCACCGAGCTGGAGCCCCTGTTGCGCCGCCACCGGCTGGTGGGGGAGCCGCTGCTGGCGCGTCTGCGCGACCATCTCGGCGACCATGCCGCTGCCAGGGAACTCGACCCGCTGATGGCACAGATCCGGGCTTTCGACTTCAGTCAGGCCCTGGAGACCTTGCAACGGCTGGCAGAGAAGTTGCGACCAAATGCGTAAGGCTTGCGGAGGGGGACTTGACTCATGACCGATTTTGCTTTCTCTCAGGCCCTGGAGCGCTGGAATAGCCGTTACCCTGCTGTCAATCGATAAAATCTCCCGCCCGCCGCCCCTCAACGCCAAGATGAACCCCTTGCCATCCCCTGACTGGATCTCCCCCGCACTGGAATACCCGGCCCTGGACCTGCTGGCCACCCAGCTGGGCAGCCTGATCGGCTATCGGGTAAGAACGACCGAGACCCCCCCGATCTGGGAGATCGGCGGTGACACCCAGGGCCTGCTGGGCCTGGCCGGTGTCGCCTTCCAGGGCGACCCGGCGCTGACCCTCGAGGCCCTGATGGTGACGGCGGACCGGGCGCGGATCACCCGGGAACTCGCCAACCAGCTTCGCCAGGGTGACGGTTACTCGGTCCAGTACCGCCTGCGCCGGGCCGACGGCAGCGAGGTCTGGGTACGCGATAGCGGGCGGGCCCACCGCGCGGGCGGTGAGTGCATCGCCCGTGAGGGCGTCATCGCCGACATCAGCGCCCAACGCCAGACCAGCCAGCGCCTGGCCAGGCTGGAGCCGGCCCTGGAGGCCAGCCGCGGCCTGCTCCGGGCCATTGCCGCGGCCATGGAGTCACACCTGCTGGTGCTCGATGGCGCCGCACAGGTGCTGATGGTCAACCAGGCGTGGCTGGACTACGAACTGACCCGGGGTCGGCCCAGGACCACGGCGGAGGCCTGGCAAGGGGTAGATTTCCAGAGCCTCCAGGCCGGGGATCAGGACCCGGCCCTGGGTGGCGAACCCTTCGCCGCCGGGCTGCGCGCGGTCCTGGCGGGTGAGCGCAATCAGTTCCGGCTTCAGGTCCAGGTCGAACTGGCCAGGGAAACCCACTGGTTCGACCTGGTCGTCATCCCGCTGCCAGGGGACTTCCGGGGGGTCCTGATCGTGCGCCAGGACATCACCGCCCTCACCCGCGCCAAACTGGCGCTCGGGGAGCAGCGCACCTTCCTCAACAGCATTCTCGACTCCTCCCACCACCTGGGCATCTTCGCCATCGACCGCGAACATCGCCTGGCCCTGTTCAACCCCGCCGCCGGGTCCATCTTCGGCCTGAGCCGCCAGGAGGTCATCGGCCGGCCGCTGGAGGTATTGCAGGCCTCCCTGGGGCTGGACGATGACCAGGTCCGCCAGATCCTGCGGGCCGTGCACGAGGACCGGGAACATATCTTTGAGGCGACCGGCTTCAAGGGTCTGCCTGACCACATCTTCGAGAATCGCGTCACCCCGGTACGCGCCCCCAACGATTGCCGCGGCCATGGAGTCACACCTGCTGGTGCTCGATGGCGCCGCACAGGTGCATTGCCGCGGCCATGGAGTCACACCTGCTGGTGCTCGATGGCGCCGCACAGGTGCTGATGGTCAACCAGGCGTGGCTGGACTACGAACTGACCCGGGGTCGGCCCAGGACCACGGCGGAGGCCTGGCAAGGGGTAGATTTCCAGAGCCTCCAGGCCGGGGATCAGGACCCGGCCCTGGGTGGCGAACCCTTCGCCGCCGGGCTGCGCGCGGTCCTGGCGGGTGAGCGCAATCAGTTCCGGCTTCAGGTCCAGGTCGAACTGGCCAGGGAAACCCACTGGTTCGACCTGGTCGTCATCCCGCTGCCAGGGGACTTCCGGGGGGTCCTGATCGTGCGCCAGGACATCACCGCCCTCACCCGCGCCAAACTGGCGCTCGGGGAGCAGCGCACCTTCCTCAACAGCATTCTCGACTCCTCCCACCACCTGGGCATCTTCGCCATCGACCGCGAACATCGCCTGGCCCTGTTCAACCCCGCCGCCGGGTCCATCTTCGGCCTGAGCCGCCAGGAGGTCATCGGCCGGCCGCTGGAGGTATTGCAGGCCTCCCTGGGGCTGGACGATGACCAGGTCCGCCAGATCCTGCGGGCCGTGCACGAGGACCGGGAACATATCTTTGAGGCGACCGGCTTCAAGGGTCTGCCTGACCACATCTTCGAGAATCGCGTCACCCCGGTACGCGCCCCCAACGGCGACTGGTTGGGCAGCGTCTTCCTCGCCCACGACATTACCGCTCAGCGGGAGTACAGCCAGCGCCTGCTGCGGCTCAACGAGGAACTCGATCAGCGCGTTCGCCTCCGTACCCGGGAACTGGAACAGAGCCACGCGAGCCTGGCGGTGGCCAAGGAGGCGGCGGAGCAGGCCAGCCAGGCGAAATCGGTGTTCCTGGCCAACATGAGCCACGAGATCCGCACGCCGATGAACGCCGTGCTCGGCTTCCTCGACCTCCTGCTCGACACCCCCCTCGAGACCGAACAGCGCGATCTGGTGCGCAAGGTCAGGGCCGCCGGCCAGGCGCTGCTGCGCATCCTGAACGACATCCTCGATCTGACCAAGCTCGACGCCGATGCCCTCGCTATCGAGCAGCGGCCCTTCCTGCTCGATGCCCTGTTACGACTGACCGTGGATCTCTTTTCCCCCTCCGCCCAGGCCAAGGGCGTCGGGCTGGAGATCGAACCCTCGCCGCTCCTGTCACGGGCCTTTCGTGGCGATGCCCTGCGCCTGGGGCAGGTGCTGAACAACCTGGTCGGCAACGCGATCAAGTTCACCGACCGCGGCACCGTGCGGTTGTCCGTGCGGGCGCTGGAGGGGCCCGACGAACCGGCCGGACCGGCCGACCAGGAGGGGCTGTGGCTGCGTTTCGCGGTGCGCGACCCCGGCATTGGCCTGAGCGCCGAGCAGGTCGCGCGTCTGTTTCAGCCCTTCAGCCAGGCCGACGAGACCACCACGCGGCGCTTTGGTGGCACGGGCCTGGGGCTCGCCATCAGCAAGCGTCTGGTGGAGCTGATGGGCGGGGAGATCGGCGTCGAGTCCAGCGCGGGCGAGGGCAGCACCTTCTGGTTCACCCTGGCGCTGCAACTGGCCGATCCTGGCGAGGCCCTGGACACCCTGTCCGCCCCCGGATTGGCCGACGTCAGCCCTTACGTGCGCACCGCCCCGGTGGGGGGTGCCGAGCTGCTGCTGGTGGAGGACAACCCCACCAACCAGGAGGTGGCGCTGGCGATCCTGCGCAAGATGGGCCTGCGGGTCGAGGTTGCCAACCATGGGCGCGAAGCCCTGGAAAAACTCCAGGCGCGGCCCTTCGACCTGGTGCTGATGGACCTGCACATGCCGGTGATGGATGGCCTGGAGGCCACCACCGCCATCCGCGCCACCGACTGGGGCCGGGATCTCCCCATCATCGCCTTGACCGCGGCGGCCTTTGAGAGCGATCGCCAGCGGGTGCTGGACGTCGGCATGAACGACTATCTCAGCAAGCCGATCGACCCGCGGCAACTCGCCGAGGTGTTGCTGTGCTGGCTGCCGAAGCGCGTCGGGGTCGAGCAGGCGGGGGTCGGCCCCCCCGCCCCACAGGACGACACCCCGGCCTCCGCGGAAGCCCTAGAGATCGCCGGCTTCGACCTGGCGGCGACTCGCCAGCGCCTTGGCGACGACCCAGAACTGTTGGTCAGCATCCTGCGCCGCTTTCAGCAGGACCTTACCGACTGGCCGGCGCAGTTTGACCGCGCCCAAGTGGCGGCCGAGCCCAAGGAGGCGGTGCGCCTGGCGCATACCCTCAAGGGCACGGCGGCCAATGTCGGGGCGACGCGGGTGCGGGAGACGGCCGCGGCGCTGGAGGCGGCGCTGAAGGAGGGAGCCGCACCTGAGCGGGTGGAAGCACGGCTCGCGGACTGCCTGGACGCGGTGCAAGCCGCCCAAGCCGCCTTGCAGGCGGCGCTCCCCGCACCGCCCCCGGCGGCGGCTAACGCCGTCACCCCTGTTGATTTGGCGGCGGCCCGCGCCGACCTGGCCGTACTGGAACCCTTGCTGCGCGGCCAGCGGCTGGTAACAACCGCGCGGTTGCAGCCGCTGCGCGAGTCTCTGGGTGGGCACCCGGCCGCCGCCCTCTGCGACACCCTGGTGGCACAGGTTGACGCCTTCGACTTCCGCCAGGCCCTTGCCACCTTGGCCCTGTTGCAGGAGAAGTTGCAATGAACATGCCCTGCGCCAACAGCCCCGACTTCGCCCTTCTGATGCCCCCGGCCGTCGCCACCCCGCCTCTGAGCGGGGGATGGATGCCCGAACCCTTTCAGTTTTCGGTCGGTTATGGGAGGGTCGGCAAAACTCATGGCAAAACTGATCATGGATTGCCGATGGCTCTTGCTTGGCCCCTCGGATCGGCTATCGTGATCAAGTCGCTTTCCCGGAACGCCCATGAACAAAATCCTTGTCGTCGATGACATGCCTAGCATCATCCTGGCCATCGCCCACATCCTGATGGATGACTATGATGTGCTGGTGGCGACCTCCGGTGAGGAAGCCTTGCTCTGCGCCGAACAGGAGTTCCCCGACCTCATTGTGCTGGATATCCAGATGCCGGAGATGGATGGTTATGCGGTCATCCAGGCCTTGCGGCGGCGGCCGGCCACGGCGGCGATTCCGGTCATCATGATCAGCGCGGATGCCACCGAGGCCACGAAGAATGACGTCCTGCGGGCGGGCGCGCTGGCGTTCATTACCAAGCCTTGCGAACGGGAAGAACTGCTGGCCCGAGTGGCGGCGGCCCTGAATGGGACCCCAGGCGATGCGCCATGAGGCGTCGGCCGACATGCCTGGACCTGACGGCTGAGCCCCGGCGCCATGTCATGCACCACCTCGGACGCGGTTTTTCAGCGGCGCGGGCCGCCCTCACCCGGCCCGCACGCGATCCGCTGAACGGCGGCAGCGCGCGCTGGGGTTGGGCCACGGGCCTCGCCCTGGCGCTGCTCGGCCTGCTGGCCTGGTCGTTGTCGGCCTGGTACGCCATGCGCGCCGACGCCCACCAGACAGGGGATATCGCCCGCGACCTGGCCATTGAAGTCGCGAACCACTTGGAGCAAGGCCAGTATGCCGCGCATGCCATGGTGCCCATCTTCGGCCCCGAGGAGCCCAGTCAGGGGCAGTTCAAAATCATTGCCCAGGGTCTGCTGTACGGCATGGGGCCGGGGGTCACCCTGCAATGGGCCCCCAAGGCGGTCATCAGCTACATCGAGCCCCTGGCCGGCAACGAGGCGGCCCTGGGGTTGGACATGCTCGCCCACCCGCAGCGGCAGCCGCCGCTGCTCGCCCTCATCGCGGGCCGTCAACCCCACTGGGCCGGACCCATCGATCTCGTGCAGGGTGGCACGGGCCTGGTTTACCAGGTCCCCATCTTCCGGCCGGAGGAACAGGGGGGGGACTTCCGCGGCCTGAGCATCACCCTGTTCAAGTTTCCCGACAGCCTGCCGTCGCGGCTTACCCCCCAGTCCCTGCTCCTTCAGGGTGAAGATGACCTGAGGGTCTCGCGCCAGTGGCGGCTGTGGCTTGGCAGAGACCGGGTGCGGATGCACCAGGTCTTCGCCTCGCCCGGCAGCAAGCCCTGGAGGCGGCCAAGCAAGAAGCCGAGGCCGCCAACCGCGCCAAGAGCCAGTTCCTCGCCAACATGAGCCACGAGATGCGCACGCCCCTCAATGCGCTGCTCGGCTACGGCCATCTGCTGGAGACGGTGCCGCTGGAGGATGAGCACCGTGAGCAGGTGCACAAGCTTAACCAGGCTGGCCAGGCCCTGCTGGCCCTGGTCGATGACGTGCTCGACATCGCCAAGATCGAGGCGGGCGAGTTCCACCTGGCGCACGAGCCCCTCGACCTCTGCGCCAACCTGGACCAGGTGCGCCGCCTCATGGCCGTCATCGCCGCACCAAAGGGCCTCGACCTGGTCGTCGCTCCCCTGCCGGCCGGGCTACCCCGGCACTATCTGACTGATCCGCCGCGCCTGCGCCAAATCCTGGTCAACCTGGTGGGCAACGCCCTCAAGTTCACCCCACGGGGCCAGGTCCGGCTCAGCGTCCAGGCCCTACCCGGGGATGATCCCACCCACCAGTGGTTGCGCTTCGAGGTCAGCGACACCGGCATCGGGATCTCGGCCGCCGATCAGGCCAGGCTCTTCACGCGCTTTCAGCAGCTCCAGGACGACAACCGGCGCTGTTTCGGCGGCACCGGGCTTGGCCTGGCCATCGTCAAGGAGTTGGCCGAGCGCATGGGCGGCGGTGTGGATGTGCGCAGTACCCCGGGTGAAGGCAGCACCTTCGGTGTCGAGGTCCGGCTGGAAATCGCCAGGGCGCGGACCTTCCAGCAGACTGGTGACGACGGTGACGACCCGGACGCCCTGCCCGGCCCGAAACACCTGCGCCTCGACGGCCTGCGCCTTCTGGTGGTGGACGACAGCGACACCAACCGTGACGTAGCCCAGCGGCTGCTCAAGGCCGAGGGGGCGGAGGTGCAGGCTTGCGGCGATGGCCAGCAGGCCCTGGACTGGCTGCGCACCCCCGGGCACGCCGTGGACCTGGTGCTCATGGACGTGCAGATGCCCGTCATGGACGGCAACACCGCCGTGACGCTGATGCGCCAGGACCCGGCCCTCCAGGAATTACCCGTCATCGCCCTGACCGCGGGCGCCACCCAGAGCGAGCGTGACTTCTCCCTGCAGGCCGGCATGGACGAGTACCTCACCAAGCCCTTCGAGCCGGCGCAACTGCTGCGCCTCATCCGCCGGCAGATTCGCCAGCGCCGCGGCCAACCCCTGCCGCCGGGACGCCTGCGCGCCGTGGCAGTCGCCGGGTCCACCCAGGGAAACCAACGGCCAAGCGCCGCTCTTCCAGCCTGGCCCGAGATCCCGGGTATTGATGCCGAGGATGCCAAGGCGCGCCTAAGCGGCGACCTTGACCTGTTCACCCAGAGCCTGCGCCGCTTCCTGGAGGAATTTGGTGACCTGTGCCAGGCGCCCCCGCCGCCCGCGATGGCCGCTGCCCGGGAGGCCCTGGCCAGGCGCCTGCACAAGCTGGCCGGCAGCGCCGGCCAGCTTGGGGCCCTGGCGCTCTTCCGCCTGGCCAAGGCGGCCGAGACGACGCTTAAGGCCGCGGAACGGGATGATGTGGAGCCCCTGCTTGCCGAGCTGGCCGATCACCTGGCGGTGCTGGCCAAGGCGGCGACACCCCATCTGGAGGCCGCTGCCCGGGCCAGGGCGGAACGGGAGGCGGCGGAGGACAGCCAGGGGGTGCCGACGCTCGATGCCACCGCGCTGACCGAGCTGAAGGCGCAACTGGCTGGCCGGCGCATGACGGCCCTGACGAACTACCGGCAGCTTGCCCCTGGGCTGCGCGGCACCCTGTCGGGGGAAGATTTCAATCTCCTGGATGCGGCCATGGAACGTCTGGATTTCAGGGCCGCCCTGGCAGTGCTGGAGCGGTAACCCTGATTGATCTCTGGCGCAACCCGATGCTTGCCCTCTGAAGAGGGTTACCCCACGCACACTCGATTACGTCCGCCCAGCTTGGCGGCATACAGGGCCTGATCGGCGCGGCCGACGAGCTTCTTGGCCAGGTGGAAACCGGATACTTGCTCCGAGTTGCCAGCCGGTGCCGGCGCTGATGGTTCCTCCCCCGCGACACGCTGGGGCAGGCACCCGGCGACGCCGATGCTCAGGCTGACCACCGGACCGGCGCTGGAGGCGGCATGGGGGATGGCCAGGCCCTCCACGGTGGCGCGAATGCGTTCGGCCAGGGTCAGGGCCTCGTCCTGGCCGGTCGCGGCGAGTAGCACCACGAACTCCTCACCGCCGTAGCGGGCCACCAGGTCACCGGCCCGGTTGACCAGGCCAGCGATGGCCTTGGCCACCTGGCGCAGGCAGTCATCGCCCTGGATGTGGCCATAGTGGTCGTTGTAGGCCTTGAAGTGGTCGATGTCGATCATGAGCAGGGCCAGCGTCTGGTGGTGCCGCTGGGCGCGCCGCCATTCCAAGGCCAGGCGCTCGTCCAGGGCGCGGCGGTTCCACAAACCCGTGAGCGAGTCCCGACTGCCCAAGGTCCGCAGCACATCGTTGTGGGCCTTGAGTTTGAGGTGAACATTGACCCGAGCACGCACCACCGGCGGGTTGAAGGGCTTATTGATGAAATCCAGGGCGCCGGCCTCCAGGGCCCGGACCTCGCTGGCGTTGTCGCTGGCGGCGGTGACGAAGATGATGGGAAGATCCGGATACTCCTGGTGGAGCTGGCGGCAGATGGCAAAGCCATCCAGGCCCGGCATGTTGGCGTCCAGCAGCACCAGGTCCGGCGGTGCCTGACGCACCCGGTCCAGGGCCTCCTGGCCCTCCCGAGCATAGAAGAGTTTCCCCATGGAATGGAGCGCCTTACGCAGCATTTGGATGGCGACGATCTCGTCGTCCACGATCAGGATTCTGGCGGGCTGGGACATGGGCGCGGGACTTCGGGTCAGGTGCTAGCGGATAAAGGGTGAGTCTTGGGCTGGTCCATGTCGTAAACGGTTAGGCGTCAGAGGGATGCCGCGCGGAAATCCGCCGGCGGCAGCGCCGACAACAGGGTGAGCGCGACCTCGAAGCGCAGCGTGGCGATGGCCTCCCCCAGGGGGGCGATCTGGTCCTGGCCATGGGCGGCCACCAGGGCGGCCTCCAGTTCCTCGTACAGATCCAGGGCGTCCAAGCCGTGGCAGCGTAGGGCCTCGTGCAGGGCTTCGATCCGCTCCGCCGTCAGGGGGGTGCTCTCTGGCCTGGCGCTCAGGGCCTGGTCGTGGATGGCCGCCATCTGCAACCAAGGGCGGCTGGCCTCGTTCAGGCTGGTCAGTTGCTGGTCCAGATCCACCAGCTTCGCGTCCAGGTCGGTCAGGACGTTACGAATAGTGTGCTCCAGTCCGGCGGCGGTATCCATGATCTTCAGGGCGCCGATGGTGCCGGCATTGCCGCGCAGGCTATGCAGGCGCCGCTCGGCGGTCGCGCAGTCGCCCCGTTCCAGGTCCTGGCGGGCCTCCGCCACGACGGAGGTGGCCTCGGTGATGAACCGCTTCAGCAAGGACAGGAAGAAATCGCGGTCCAGGTCGACGCTCAAGGCGGCGCGCTCCCGGTCGATGCCGTCGATGAGGGGAAAGTCGTCGAGCCCCGCGGGCCTGGGGACGGGAATCGCCGTCGGTGGGGGGGCTGCCGCGGCGACAAGACGCTCGGTGCCGATGTGATAGGTCAGCCGAGCCGTCAACAGGTTCAGATCCAGGGGCTTGGCCAGGACCTCGTTGGCCCCCGCGTCCCGCGCCGCCTGCTGTTCCTCGGGCAGGACCCCGGCGGTCAGGGCGAGGATCGGCAGGTCCTTTAGGCCCAGTTCGTGGCGGATATGGCGCATGGCCATCAGGCCGTCCATCACCGGCATCTGCACGTCCATGAGTACGGCGTCGAAGGCCGGCGTGGGGCTATGTAAAAAGTGCACCGCCTGCTGACCATCCGCGGCCAGCGTAACCTCCGCCCCTTCCCGCGTCAGCAACCGTTCCACCAGGTCCCGGTTGAGGGCGCTGTCGTCGACCGCCAGGATGCGCAGGCCCGACAAGCGCGGGCCGGTGGGGATGGCGACCGGGGCCGCCAGGCAGGGCTCTTCCGCCTCGCTGGCCCGCGCGAAGGGCAGCTCGAACCAGAAGGTGCTGCCCTGGCCGGGCTGGCTCTCCACGCCGATCGCGCCGCCCATCAGTTCGACCAGGCGCTTGCTGATGGACAACCCCAGTCCCGTGCCGCCAAAGCGGCGGCTGATGCCGGTGTCGGCCTGGGTGAAGGCGTCGAAGAGCCGGGCCTGGGCCTCGGGACTGATGCCGATGCCGGTGTCCTGGACCGCGAAGCGCAGCCGCACCTCAGGGTCGGTGCTGGCCAGGGTGTGGATGTGGAGTACCACCTCGCCCCGCTCGGTGAACTTGATGGCGTTGCCGATGAGGTTGATCAGCACCTCTTCCAGGCGCTGGGCATCCCCCAGTAGTGCGCCGATGGGCGCGGCCAGAGGCTCGATACGTAGCTCGACGCCCTTGGCCACGGCGGTAGCGCCAAGCAGACTGGCCACCCGGGCCGTCAGGTCCTCCAGGCGGAAGGGTCGGGCGTCAAGGCGCAACTGGCCCGCCTCGATCTTGGAGAAGTCGAGGATGTCGTTGATGATCGCCAGCAAGGATTGGCCCGCGCCCTGGATGCGCTGGACCATGGCGTGCTGATTGGCCGTGAGAGGTTCGTGATTAAGTAACTGGGCCAGGCCGAGCACGGCGTTCATCGGCGTGCGGATCTCGTGGCTCATGTGGGCCAGGAACTCGCTCTTGGCGGCGCTGGCGGCGCGGGCTTCGGCGGTGCGCAGCTCAACCTTGCTTTCCAGCTCGGCATTGAGCTCACGGTAGCGCCGCTCGCTCGCGCGTAGATCCTCCTCGGCCTGCTTGTGGGCGGTGATATCGACCAACACCGCCAGCCCGGCGACGAGCTGGCCCGCGGCATCCCGCAGGGGCACGCCGGTGATCTCGGCGATCCAATGCCGACCGCTGGGCAGGGCGATCTCCACCTCCAGTGGCGGGATTGCCCGCCCTTCCAGGACCGCTCGCTCCAGCGGCAGCTCCTCGGCGGCGAGCTCACGCCCCGCGTGGTAAAAGTGTACACGCCGCCCCGGCGCGGCTGGATCCGCAGCGGAAGCCGCGATCTCTCCATCGGACGGAAACTCGAACTGGCGGCGCAGCGTGGCATTGGCCTGGACGTCGCGAATATCCAGACCTTCCGTGAAGGCCACCCCCACCGGCAAGGCGTCCAACAGGCCTTGGAGGCGGATGTTGGTCGCCGCGAGCGCCGCCTCGGCCACCTTCTGGGCGGTAATATCGGTGTAGGTGCCGAGCATGCGCCGCGGCTGGCCCGCGGCATCACGCTCAAGGGCGGTGCCACGATCCAACAGCCATTTCCAGGTACCGTCCTGGCAGCGCAGGCGGTGGATACTCTCGTAGTTGGGGGTCTCCCCGGCGATATGGGCCCGGAGCACGGCCCAGACCCAGGGCAGATCCTCGGGGTGGACGAGTTGCTCCCAGGCGCCGACCGTGTCGATGCAATCCGCCTCGTCATAGCCAAGCATGCGTTTCCACTTCGGGGAGAAGTCCACCTGGTCGGTATCGAGATGCCAGTCCCAGACCCCATGCCCGGCGCTATCCAGGGCGAGCTTCCAGCGTCGTTCACTCTCCAAGCGAACACTGGCCTCCCGCGCCGCGACCTGGGCTTGTTCCCGGAGGCGGTGCCACCAGGCGTAGCCGACACTGTAGATCAGCAGCAGGATCAGCCCCAGGACCAGGGCGGTAACCCAGGCGATCTCGCGCATCCCGGCCAGGGCTTCCCGTTGATCAATCTTGGCGATCATCAGCCAGGGGGTGCCGGCAATGGTGGTGGCATAGGCCAAGACCGGCTCGCCGCGGTAGTCCTGCGTCAGGGGCAGGAGGCCCTTTTGTCCCTGGGCGGCCAGGGCGGCAGGGATGCGGGAGGTCGCGAAGGGCAGGCGCTTTTTGAGGGCGGCGTCCGCTTCCTGGCGCAGGGGGGTCAAGGAAACCACCTCCTCCCCCTCACGCCGTATCAGGAAGGTCTCGGCGGTCTCGGTCGGCACCGGCCAGGAGACGACGTAGGGAAAGAGGGTCTGGTCGGCCAGCCAGCTCAGATAGGCCACCCCCAGCAGCCGGCCGTCGGCCAGGGCAATGGGGGCCAGCAGGCCATATTCGACCTCGCCCTGCGGGTTGCGATGCAGATCCACCGGCTGGATGCGGGGATGGGCGAGGACCTCCTGGATCTCCTGAACGTGGTCGGCGAAGTTCTTCGGCCCCAGGGTAAAAATCGGATTCCCCTCGGTATCGAGGACCGCCAGGGCCGACCATCCCCGTATGCCCTTGATATCGGCAATGCGCTCGCGGGCTTGATCCAACAGCGCGGCATCCCGACGACCTCCGGCCTCCCATGCCGCCAGGCGCTGGGCGAGGGGTGCCTGGCCGGAGAAATACAGTTGGGCGTCATCCCGGGTTCGTGCCAACCAATCCTCGAGCTGATGGCGTTTCTCCTCGGCAAAGATCGTCAGCGTCCGTTCGATCTCGTGGCGTTGGTCTTCACGCAGGCGGGTGTAGGCGTATCCTCCCACCGCGCCGATGAGCAGGGTCAGAAGGACCAGCAAGGAAAGGAAGGCCTTGAAGGGGGGTTGCGTCCGGTTGGACGCATCGGCTGCGTCCCCCGTAAGGTCATGGGGCATGTCTCAACTCCAGTGGTATGTGGCCGTCCAGGCTTGGCTCTCCAGGCCGGTTTGGTCGCTGGCCTGTATTCTGAATCCGGTCACAACTCTGACGAGTTAATCGCAGTCCCTACCCATGCTACAACACCCAAGCACAATGAGGCACCGGCTAACCCCCCAAGCACGATATCTACGGGCGCCCACCACCTTGGCGCAACGCTACCACCCGTTCGCCGACAAGGTCCCCGCCGGCTTCCCTTCCCGGCGAAGTACCCTTACCCCCCACAAACCCTGGCGGGCTCAGTATCCCTTACTCTTTTGATCTTGGTCGTACAGGTAGCCGCCTACGGCGCCAACGCCGGCGCCAATGAGGGCGCCCTTGCCGGCAGAGCCGGAGAAGGAGCCAATCACGGCGCCGGTCGCGGCACCGGCCCCCGTGCCCGTGGCCACCCGCCGTTCGGTGTCAGACATGCCGGCACAGCCGGAAAGGATCAGCGCTACCACGAGCGCCGGGAAAAAGCTAAGCGTTCGCATCTTGGTATCCTCAGTCAGTTTTCATAGTTTTAAAGAAAGCATAGCCTAGCCAGCCCGACTTTGGGGGTGCTTTTACCTAGCAGCAGACGGGCAGAGGCAACCGCACGCTCGGCCTTGCCCATCAGTTCGTCGGCACTCACAGACGAATGCCCTCGCGGGCGATGTTCTGGAGCAACTGAGGATTGGTGTAGGTATCTGGATGCTCCCACTCCTCTTCCCACACGGGTAGGGGCTGGATACGAATCCCGGTTTCCAGCAGCACGTCGTAGGCGATGTCGGCAAGTTCCAGCTTGGTGTCCAAGAAGGGGCCATGAGGGCCGGTCAGCAGCAGGGCCACGTCGGCATCGCTATCTGGGCGGAAGTGTCCGCGGGCGCGGCTACCGAAGAGGATGGCGCTGCGCACGGGGAAGCGCACCTTAGCCTGGGCGACAAAGGATCGGGCGGCTTTGGTGGTGGCGCTGTCAAGCATGGTTTGGGTCCGCTTCTGCGTTGATCCGTCAAATATAGCAGTCGTTTCGCCGTGTTGAGACGTACCTCGTTTGTCCGTACGTCACCAGTCGACTCATTGGCTGCCTCGTTAAAGCGAAGTATCAGTCCACCTTACCCCAAGCACACCTGATCGCGTCCGGCCGTCTTGGCGGCATAGAGGGCCTGGTCCGCCCGATCGAACAGTTCCCGGGCCAGATGGAACCCCCCCTTGGCGGCGATATCCATTCGGTGATGCGCTCGCGCCCCTGGTCAAGCAGACTGGCATTCTGTCGGCCCCCGGCCTCCCATGCTGCCAGGCGCTCGCCGAGGAGGCCCTTGCCGGTAAAATACACGTGGGCGTCATCCCGGCGTCGCGCCAAGCGGTAACCGGCCCCCGCTACGAGACCAGCCGTGCCTTTCTCGATGCCGCGCGTCCGGCTTCCCCGCGCTCGCGCAGCCACTCTTCCAAGTCCCTAGCCGCTAACGGCTTCGCGGATAGATGACCCTGAGCCTCGTCGAATCCCAGGAATCGGAGCTGACTGGTGAGCATCTCGTCCTGGACCCCTTAGGCGATGGACGACATTGCCCGCGCCCAATTGGTGTGGCGTAAGCCACTTCGATACCAATTCAGCGATTAGCGCGCTCCCTCCAGGAAACCGGGTCGCGCTTCAAATTCATGATGGCAACGACCAACACGCGATCGTCACGGACCTGATAGAGAACCCCATAAGGGAAGCGACTCACCACGCAGCGACGGGTCCGCGCGGAAAAACATGGCCAGGCAGCGGGGAAGGCAAGGATGCGCTCAAGGGTTTTCTGTACCTCGCCCGCGAACTCATAGCCAAGCCCCGGACGTTCGGCATTGTAGTAATCCACGGCGTCCACCAGCTCCCGTTCGGCGCAGGACAGCATCCGGAGCTTCAACGCCGGTTGATCCGCGCAAAGACCGCTTCCGCCGCATCGTCGATCAGCCGTCCCGCCTCGAAGGCATCGATACGGGATTCGGCTTCTTCTTGCCAGGCATCGAAGTGCGGCGATTCGGAGCGAGTATCAAAGCTGTTTAGTAGCTCATCGATCAACTCCGCACGCTCCATGGGGTCGAGACATAAGGCATCACGCAGGATGCGAGCGGTGGTTACTATCAAGGATGTTTCCTCCCATCACCCGTTGGCCGTTGCCACTATTCTAAGCCCAACAGTCTGCGCTGCGACGACCCATCCTTTACAACCTCACCTGGTTCGCTATGACAACGAGACCATCAAGAGGGGACCTCCGCCACTAGGGTGAACCGGTAAGAGCCCTGTTCCTTTACCTTCGTGGAGCACGCGCCGTCCGACCTCAAAGTGAATTAGTGTTAAGGCGTCAGGCAGGCGCCTGGTAGCAGGCGTCAGCCAGCCGTCTGCCAGCTTGCCTCAATGATTGACAGCCCCTAAGCTTCAGGCCGAGCAGCTGCGGCAAAACTGATCCGTAAACCCGCGACATCCCCGCCCCGGAGCCCCGCGCTGGCCACCGCGGCAAACCGACCAGCGTCCCCGGCACGCCACAACAACAAGAACCGCTCGGACCCCACGGCATCAGGAGCCCCCATGGCCAGGCCCCATTCCCGTCGCCTCCCCAAGTGGCGCACCGAAACGCGCCGGCTCCAGCGCCAGATCGCGACCCTGCAATTCCGGCTGGCCGCCGCAGCCGCCTCCCCCGGTCCCGGCCTGGAGACCGCTATCCCGCCACGCGAGGACGTCGAGGCGCAACTCCGGCATAGCGAGGAACAGGCCCGCCGTCAGTTGGCCGAAATCCAGGCCTACTACGACACCGCTCCGGTGGGTCTCTTCGCCATGGATCAGGAATTACGCTACCTGCGCATCAATGAGCGGTTGGCGGCGGTCAATGGCCTCCCCGCCGCCGCCCATCTGGGCCGCACCCTGCGGGAGATGGCGCCCTACATCGCCGACAGCGCCGAGCCTCGCTTCCGCCAGGTGCTGGCCAGCGGGGAACCCCTGCTCAACGTCGAACATCGCGAGCCCACCCCTGATCGGCCCGGGGCGCCCCGGGTGTGGCTGGAAAGCACCTATCCCGTGCGCAACCCCGCCGGCCAGGTGATCGGTATCAGTGGCGTGGTGGAAGAAGTCACTGAACTCAAGCACGCCGAGGAGCAATGGCGGGCCAGCGAGGCCTTGGCGCGGAGGCGGCTGGAGGAAATCCAGGCCTATTACGATACCGCCCCCGTCGGTCTGTGCGTGTTGGACCGCGACCTGCGCTTCCTGCGCATCAATGACCGGCTGGCCGAGATCAACGGCTTGCCCGTCGCCGCCCATCTGGGGCGGACGGTCCGCGAGGCCTTGCCCAGCCTGGCGGCGACCGTTGAGCCCTTGTTCCAGCGCGTCCTCACCACCGGCGTGCCCCTGCTGAACCTCGAGATCGCGGGCGAGACCCAGGCCCAGCCCGGTGTGCCCCGGGTCTGGCGGGAGCATTTCCACCCCCTCAAGGATGCCTCCGGTCAGGTTATCGGCATCAACGTCACGGTGGAAGAGATCACCGCCCTGAAGCAGGCGGAACGGCAGATCCTGGAAAGCGAGCAACGCTATCGTGAGCTCAATGCCGCGTTGGAGCTCAAGGTCCAGGAACGGACCCTGGAACTGCGCAACGCCAACGCGGAATTGCACCGCCTGGCGACCACCGATATCCTCACCGGCGTCTGGAACCGGCGTTACCTGGAGCAGGCCGTGGCGGGGGAGATGGCCCGCGCCCAGCGTTACGGCGAGCCGCTGGCCTTGGTGATGTTCGATATCGACCACTTCAAGGCGATCAACGACCGCCATGGCCACCTGGTTGGCGATCAGGTCCTGATCGAGCTGGCCCTGCGGCTGCGCGGCCACTTGCGCGCCATTGACGTGCTGGCGCGCTGGGGCGGCGAGGAATTCGTCGTCCTCCTGCCCCACAATAACGTCGAGGCCGCCGCCCGCCTGGCCGAGAAGCTTCGCCTGGCGACCATGCAGCAGCCCTTTCCCGTCGCCGGGACCATCACCACCAGCTTCGGGGTGGCGGCCTATCAGCCTCACGAGACCCTCGATGACTGGTTCACCCGGGCCGATCATGCCCTGTACGCCGCCAAGGAGGCCGGCCGCAATCGGGTCGTCATCGCGGCCTGAGCCTGAGTCCCCCCTTGCCCCGGTAGTGCAGCACGAACTCCTGGCGCTCCAGGGCATCACGCAAGGCGTCCCGGATCTGGATGAACCGCGCCAGCTCGTCGTTCATGCGCGGTTCGAAGCAGTGGTAGGTCTGGCGCCCGGCACGCTTGGCCATGTAGAGGGCGGTATCGGCATTCCGCATCAGGGTCTCGCCGTCGATGCCATCCCGCGGGTAGAGGGCGACACCCAGGGAAAGACCGACAGCGACGATCTGAAAATAACGACCCTCCGGGAGTTTAACCCGATTAATCATCACGCTACGCGCAACCGCATCAACCGTCACGCCCGATATCATGTCCCTGGTGCCGCCGGCGGCTCGCCCGCACGGGCGCCGGCGAGGGCCTGATCCAGGAGCGCGAGCGCCTCCTGGAAGCGCAGGCCACGGATGGCACCGCCCAGCGCGGCGGTCTGCGCGGCGCCCAGAACGCCCCGCAAGGCCGGTTCCAGGGCCTCGAAGTCGCCCATGGCGCTGAAATAACGGCCTTGCAGTTTCACGCGCAGCGCCTCCAGCTGGCCGGCGTCCAGCGGCGGCACCGCTGACCCGGCGGGCGGCGGGGTGTCCGCGGTGGCACCCTGCCAGGGCGCGCTGGCGGCGCTCAGGTCTGCGACCTGGCGCTCCAGGTCGGCCAGCCCGGTCTCCAGGTCGGTGGCGCCGGCCTTGAGGGCCGCTTCCAGTTGCCCCGCCATCGCCATCAGGGTCAGGGCGCCGAGGTTGCCGGCACTGCCCTTGAGGCTGTGCAGGCACCGCGCGGCCGTCTCCCGGTCGCCGCTGGCGAGGGCCTGGCGCACCTGGCAGAGGCTGGCGGCGGCCTCTTGGGTTAGGCGTTCGAGCATCGACAGGAAGAACGCTAGGTCATCCTTGAACATCAGGGCGACCCACTCCCAGTCGATGCCGGGGATGTCGGGGACCTCCGTGGATCCCGTCTGGACGGGGGTAGCCTCCGACGCGGCGGGACCCACCTCGGCCGCGGCGGCGGCGAGACGCTCGGCGCCGATGTGGTGGACCAGGCGGGTCACCAGCAGGTCCAGATCCAGGGGCTTGGCCAGGACCTCGTTGGCCCCGGCCTCGCGAGCGGCCTGCTGCTCCGCGGGCAGGACCCCGGCGGTGAGGGCAAGGACGGGCAAGTCGGTGAGACCCAGCTCCTGGCGGATCAGGCGCGTGGCCGTTAGGCCGTCCATGACCGGCATCTGCACGTCCATCAGCACCGCATCAAAGCCTGAGGGGGTGCTGTGCAGATATTGCAGCGCCTGTTGTCCGTCGGCGACCAGGGTGAGAGCCGCCCCTTCCAGCGTCAGCGCCCGTTCCACCAGGTCACGGTTCATGGCGCTGTCGTCCACCGCCAGGAGGCGCAGACCCCGCAGGCGTGGTCCGCGAGGCAGGGGTGGGGGAGCGGCGCTCACCTCCTCGGCCGCGCTGGCGCGGGGCAAGCTGACCTCGAACCAGAAGGTGCTGCCCTGGCCGGGCTGGCTATCGACGCCGATCGCGCCCCCCATCAGCTCCACCAGGCGCTTGCTGATGGACAGCCCCAGGCCGGTGCCGCCGAAGCGGCGGGAGATGCCGGTATCGGCCTGGGTGAAGGGCGTGAACAGGGTCGCCTGGACCTCGGGGCGGATGCCGATGCCGGTGTCCTGGACGGCGAAACGCAGCCGAACCTCGCGGTCGGTACTGGCCTGGGTATGGATCTGGAGCGCCACCTGCCCCCGCTCGGTGAACTTGATGGCGTTGCCGGTGAGGTTGACGAGGATCTGTTCCAGGCGCAGGGCATCCCCCAGCAAGGGGCCAAGTGGCGCGGGTGGGGGCTCAAGGCGCAGCGCCAACCCCTTGGTGGCGGCGCTGGTGCCGAACAGGCTTTCCAGCCTGGCCGTGAGGGTGTCCAGGTGGAAAGGTCGGGGGGAGAGTTGCAACTGGCCAGCCTCGATCTTGGAGAAGTCCAGCACGTCGTTGATGATGCCCAGCAGCGACTGGCCGGCCTCCTGGATGCGCCCGACCATGTCGGCCTGATTGGCCGTCAGCGGGTCGCGGTTCAGCACCTGGGCCAGGCCCAACACCACATTCAGCGGGGTGCGGATTTCGTGGCTCATGTGGGCCAGGAACTCGCTCTTGGCGGCGCTGGCGGCGCGGGCCTCGGCGGTGCGGGCCGCCACCTTGGCCTCCAGATCGGCATTGAGGGCGCGGATCTCCGCCTCGCTTTCGCGCAAGCGCGCTTCGGCCTCCTGCCAGGCAGAGACGTCGGTCAGGGTGCCGATCATGCGCCAGGGGGCGCCGTCCGGCCCCCGTTCGCTGACTCGGCCGCGCGTCAGAAACCAACGTCAGCCACCGTCCCGGTGACGGGTGCGGTGCCGGACTTCAAAGTGCCCATGTTCGCTGGCGAGCGCATCACGCAACAGGGGCCTGATGCGCATGAGATCGTCGGGATGCTGGCGCTGCAGCCAGGCGTCCACGTCGGGATCCAGCTCAGCCGGCTCCAGGCCCAGCAGCCGGGGGATCGTCGGTGAGAACTCAACCTGTCCGCTGCGGATGTCCCAGTCCCAGACCCCATGCCCGGCCGCATCCAAGGCCGCTTTCCAGCGCAACTCCCCCTGGAGGCGGGCGGCGGTCGCCTCGGCCGCCCGCAGTGCCGCCTCCTGGCGTTGGCGCTCGCTGATGTCCGTCAAGACGCTCAGCAAGCATCGGCGACCGTCCAGCACGGCCTGGATGTTGCGGATCTCGGCCAGGAAGACCGAACCGTCACGGCGCTCGATCGGCAGTTGCGGCTCCCACGCGGTCTCGCCGCGCAAGGCCTTGGCGAACAGGGCGCTGTTCGTCGCGCGGTGCTCGGCCGGAAAGAAATCCGGCGGACTCATCCCCACCACCTCCTCGCGCTCCCGGCCCAGCATCCGACAGAGGCACTCATTGAGGTAGGTGATGCCCTTGGTCTCCAGATCGACCGCCGTCACGCCGACCGGCAGGGTGTCCATGACCTCCCGCAACTGCTGCTCGGCCCGGAGCAAGGCCGCGGTCTTCTCGGTCAAGGCCAGCTCGGCCTGTTTGCGCGCGGTGACATCCTGCACGGTGCCAATCGCCGATTGGGGCTGGCCGTCCTCGTTGCACTGGATCTCGGCGCGCGCATGCACCCACTTCACCGCACCCTGGACGATGATCCGGTGGGTGAGGTCAAAGGGGGCGCCGTTGAGTGTGGCCTGCCAGGCAGACTCGAAGGCGGTGAAATCGTCCGGGTGAATAAAGGGGAAATGCGACTGGGGGTCGACCGGCGTGCCGGGGTCCATGTTATGGATGCGATAGATTTCCTGCGACCATTCCATCCGCTGGCTGGCAAAGTCGAGGTGCCAACTGCCGAGATGGGTGAGCGCCTGGGCCTGTTCCAGGGCGGCATGGCTGCGTTCCAAGGCCTGTTCGGCCTGCTTGCGCACCGTGATATCTTGAGTTTTCAGGGTGTTTTCAGTGATCAAAAGTTGATGTTCCTGATAATATTTTTCAGGAGGTCGAGCGCTGCCGCCAAGGATGGCCGCGTCTAGCGCCCAGATGATCATGGCGCCCAGCGCGCCAGCAAGGACCGGTGTTCGCACCTCAGAGCGCCTCAGCGCTGACCAATGATCGTGGCGCATGTCCGTGCGCTATCCGCGTGAGTGAAGATTAACACCCAGCGACATAAAGTTGCGCTAGCGCACCCTTGACGGTTCCACCGCCATCATCCCCGACGAACCGGACAAAGACCTGAGCCTGAACGACCTGGTGCGAGCGATGCGCCGTGAATTGCAGACCGAGTGAAGGTTGTCCCGCGCGGCGGCGCGAGAGAAGGCCTTTTGACAGGAGCGGGGTGCCAGCTTAGTGACATCGGTCATAGGCGCGGGAAGCAAGTAGCTGGAAGCAGGTATATGATTCACATCAAGACTCACAGCCGATGACCCGTCCGTGCGCTGAGGCACTGATGCTCCATGGGCCTGGCTGGCCTTGTGACCCGCCCCTGGCCTCTGGTTATTCCGCCAGCCGTGACCAATTTGGGCTATTCATCCTTGTTCATCGGCTGGCTATCATCGGCTGCCTATCCCTAGCTCCCAACCCAGCGATGCCCCCGTGGAAACAGGACCCCCCTCCTCGACGCGTCCCCAGCTCACCCCGGCGGCCATTATCCCGCCGCCGGATGAGGCGCTTACCGTTCCCCTGACCGGGCACCGACCGGCTCATCTTTCCTTCGGCCGCCACTACCTGACCAGGGTCATCGCCCTCTATGTGGTCTTCTCCGTCTTCTGGATCTTCGTCAGCGACCATTTGCTGGGGGCCTTCATCCAGGACCCGGACACCGCCCTGCGGGTAAGTATCGTCAAGGGCTGGCTGTTCATCCTCGTCACCACCACCCTGCTCTACCTGCTCATCGGCCGCTTTTTTCGGGCCCTTGCCAGCCGGGACCAGGAGATCCTGGCCATCAATGCCAACCTGGAACGGCGCGTGATGGAACGTACCGCCGCCCTGGAGGCGGAGGTCGCCGAACGGCGCCAGGTGGAGGCACGCCTGCGCCTCAGCGAGGAGCGCCTGCGCCTGACCCTGGATGGCGCCCAACTGGGCATCTGGCACCACCGTCTGGACCCCGAGCATCTGGACTGGTCGGAGATCTGCCAGCGTCATCTTGCCCTGCCACCGGGTGAGCAGCCGAGCTTCGCCGGCTTCATCGCCGCCCTGCACCCGGACGATCGCACCCGGGTGGTGCAACTGGTCGAGGCATCCCTGGCCAGCCGCCAGGACTACGCGGCGGAATACCGGGTACTGTGGGCCGATGGCTCGGTGCATTGGATCAGCGCCCTGGGGCGGGTCTATTGCCGGGGGGATGGCACCCCGGAGCGGCTAGGTGGCATCACCCTGGACATCACCGAGCGCAAGCGCCTGGAGGAGGAACTCCAAGGGCTCAACGCCACCCTGGAACAGCGGGTCGCCGCGCGGACCGCCGACCTGGTCACCGCCCAGGACCAGCTCAGCCAGGCCTTGGCGCGGATGGCCCAGTCCGAGTCCAAGTTCCGGACCATCTTTGAGCAGGCCCCCCTGGGGATCGCGTTGCTGGATGGGCGCAATGGTCAATTTCTCGATGTCAACCCAGGCCTGGAGCGGATCCTGGGGCGGACCTGGGCGGAACTGGCGGAACTCGGCTGGGAGGCGCTCACCCATCCGGAGGACCTGCCGGCGGAACGGGCGCAGGTGGCGCGGCTCATGGCCGGGGAGATCGATGGCTTTCAGTTGGAAAAGCGCTATCTGCGGCCGGACGGGGCGCTGGTCTGGGGCAATCTCATCGTGGCAACGGTGGCCCTGAAGGACGAGGACCGCAAGCTCCATCTCGCCCTGGTCAAGGACATCACCCAACGTAAGCTGGGGGAGCGGCAGTTGCGCGAGAGCGAGGAACGCTACCGCATGCTCTTCAACAACACGGCGGACGCCATCCTCATCCTCGACCTGGCGGGCAAGGTGATCGACGTCAACGACCAGGCCTGCCGGCAGTATGGCTATGCCCGGGAAGCCCTCCTGAAACTGCACATCACCGACATCGACACCCCGGAAGACGCCGTCAACGCCGCGTCGCGCATCGCCCTGCTGGACAGCCAGGGCCAGGCCAGCTTCGAAGCCCTGCACCGGAACGCCCAGGGTGACACCATCCCCGTGGAGGTCCGCGCCACCCGGGTCCTACTCGACGGCCAGCCGGCCATGTTCAGCCTCTGTCGCGATGTCTCGGCGCAGAGGAAGGCCCAGGAGCGCATCGAATACCTGGCCTTCCACGATGAACTGACCGGCCTGCCCAACCGGGTCATGGGCCAGTACCGGCTGCTGCAGGCCATTGCCGTCGCCAACCGCCACCAGACCAGCCTCGCCGTGCTCTACCTGGACCTGGACCGGTTCAAGTACGTCAACGACACCCACGGTCACGCCGCCGGCGATCGGCTGCTGAAGGGCCTGGCCCAGCGCCTGGGCCAGCGCCTGCGGGCCGAGGACTGCCTGTGCCGCCTGTCCGCGGACGAATTCATGCTGGTCCTGCCGGAACTGGGGACCGGGCAGCCGGTGACCCCCGTGGCCCAGGCCTGCGAACGGCTCCTGGCCACCCTCGCCGCGCCCTTCGACCTTCAGGGCCATCAGCTCCACGCCTCCCTGTCCATCGGCGTGGCCATCTATCCCCAGGACGGTAGCGATGGCGAGACCCTGATGCGCAACGCCGACACCGCCCTCTATGAGGCCAAGCGCGCCGGGCGCGCGACCTACCGCTTCTTCGAGGCGCGGATGAACGATGAGCTGACGCGCTACATCCAGACCCGCGATGCCCTGCGGGAGGCCCTGGAGCGCCAGGAATTCGTCCTGCACTATCAGCCCCAGCTCGAGCTACGCACCGGCCGGGTGGTGGGCGTCGAGGCCCTGGTGCGCTGGCAGCGGCCCGGGGTGGGCCTGGTCCCGCCCGGCGCCTTCATCGACGTGGCCGAGGAGAGCGGGCTCATCGTCCCCCTCGGCCGCTGGGTGCTGGAGGCGGCCTGCCGCCAGGCCGCCGCCTGGCGGGCCGCGGGCTGGCCGCGCCTGGTGGTGGCGGTGAACCTGTCCGCGGTCCAGTTCCGTGATCGGCAATTGGGGCAGGAGGTCATGGCCACCCTGGCGGCGAGTGGCCTCGACCCCGCCGGGCTGGAGCTGGAACTGACCGAATCCCTGTTGCTGCAGGGCGAGGAGGCCGTGCTGGCGACCCTGCTGGACTGGAAGGCCCAGGGTATCCAGTTGTCCATCGACGATTTCGGTACCGGCTATTCGAGCCTGGCGTACCTGAAGCGCTTCAAGGTGGACAAACTCAAGATCGACCGCTCCTTCCTGGTCAATCTCCTCACCAGCGGCGAGGATCGGGCCATCGTCCTGGCCATGATCCAGATCGCCCGCAGTCTCAATCTCCAGACCATCGCCGAGGGCGTGGAGGAGGCCGCTCAGGCGGAACAGCTCCGGGTCATGGGCTGCGACGAGGGCCAGGGCTATCACTATGCCCGCCCCTTGCCGGCGGCGGACCTGACCCGGTGGCTGGAGGACCGCTCAGGCCCGGGGCTTTAGGTCCAACCCCACCAGGACCCGCTCGGTGTGGGACAGGTCGCCGATGATGCGGCGCACCGGTTCGGGCAGGGCGCGCACCAGGGTGGGGATGGCCAGGATCTGATCCTCCCGCGCCAGTTCCGGATGCGCCTGGAGGTCGATGACCTCGATCTGGTAGCAACCGGCGAGATGCTCCTCGCAGATCTGGCGCAGATTGGCGAAGGCCAGGACGGAGCGCGGCGTCTGGCCGGCGACGTAGAGCCGCAACAGCCACTGTTCCGTCCCCGCCGGGGACGGCACCGGCGATGGGGTCGGCGCTTGGCTGGCGTCACGGGGCGAGTTCATGGGCATCTCCGGTGGCGCTGGCGGCCATGAGGTCATCGGCCTGGCGGCTGCGGGCCATGGCGTCACGGCCCTGGCGCAGCGCTTTTTCCCGGGCCTCCTCCCGGGCGATCAGCCCCAGGGTCTCGGCCTCCTGGGCCAGGAACTCACCGCGCAGCTCGGCAATCCGGGCCTCCAGGCGGACACGCTGGCGCTCTAGCTCGCGCTGCTGGCGCTCGATCTCCTGACGGCGGACCAGCCGCGCCGCCTCCTCTTCCGCCTCCTGGCTCAGCCGCGCCGAGCCGGTGAGGACGCCCCCGGGCCCGACATAGACATCGCGCAGCACCACCCCCTGGTCGGTAATCAGAAACTCCCGCGTCTGGTTGGAATGGGCCATGCCGCGGGATTTGAGGATGCTGAGACTGCGGTTGCGCTCGCCGCCGGACTCCACCGCCAGCAGCATGAGCCAGGTGTCGATGAGGGAGGAGATGGCGGTATCGGTCTGGTCCACGGGGCTACCCCCGGCGGTCAGGCTGGTGAAATAGCCGGTGATCCCCTGCACCTTGAGGTGATCGACCAGGCGCATGAGCATGGCCTTGACCTCGATCTCGTTGCCGGGGCTGATGAAGCTGTTGAGGGGGTCCACCACCACGCTATGGGGCTGGAAGCGGTGGATCGCCTTGTGCATGGCGGTCAGGTGCATCTCCAGGCCCTGAAAGGTGGGGCGCAGGGCCGAGAACTGGAGCAGACCCTGGTCGACCCAGGGCACCAGGTCGATGCCAACCGAGCGCTGGTTGCGCTCGATCTGCCGTGGGGACTCCTCGAAGGCGAAAAAGAGGACGCGCTCCCCGCGGCGGCAGGCGGCGTCGGCAAAATGAGTGGCCAGGGTGGTCTTGCCGGTGCCGGCGGTGCCCGAGACCAGGATGCTGCTGCCGCGGTAGAAGCCGCCGCCAGCCAGCATGGCATCCAGCCGCGGGATGCCGGAGGAGACCCGCTCCGTGGGGGCCTCATGGGCCAGGCCCAGGGCGGTGATGGGCAGGACGGCGATGCCGTCCGCGTCGATGATGAAGGGGTATTCGTTGGTGCCGTGGGTCGAGCCGCGATACTTGACCACCCGCAGCCGGCGGGTGGCGACCAGGTTGCTGACCCGGTGATCCAGGGCGATGACGCAGTCGGAGACGTATTCCTCCAGGCCCTGGCGGGTCAGACTGCCGTCACCACGCTCGCCGGTGACGATGGCGGTGACCCCCCGGTCCTTCAGCCAGCGAAAGAGCCGGTGCAACTCGGCGCGCACGAGGATGGGGTTGGGCAGGCCGGCGAACAGGACCTCGATGGTGTCCAGCACCAGGCGTTTGGCGCCGATGGCATCGAGGGCGTGACCGATGCGGATGAAGAGGGCCTCGAGATCGAACTCGCCGCTGGCCTCCATCTCGGTGCGGTCGATCTCCACCCGGTCCACCAGCAACTGGCGGTCATGGACGAGCTGGGCCAGATCAAAGCCCAGGGAGGCGACATTCTCCGCCAGTTCCTGGTCGCCCTCCTCGAAGGCCATGAAGACTCCCGGTTCAGCGAAGCGGGTCGCGCCGCGGACCAGAAACTCCATGGCCAGGAGGGTCTTGCCGCAGCCGGGGCCGCCACAGACCAGGGTCGGGCGACCACGGGGCAGGCCGCCACCGGTGATGTCGTCAAGGCCAAGGATACCGGTCGGGGCCTTGGCAAGCGGGCTGGGGAGGGGTGTCATGAGGGTGTCGGGCGCAAGGGGTTCACGAAGCGGGAACGGGCGGCGCTATTGTCCATATTCCGCGCCGCGCTGGCGAGACCGGGGCGCAGACTGGGGCGCAGACTGGGGCGCGGTCTGGACCACGGAGCCGGGCCCGGACGGGGGCAAGGCACGGGGCACGGGGCGCGCTCAGGCGGACGAGGGCGTCGCCGCGAAGACCCGGACCGTGTGCCGGCCCGCCTCCTTCGCCTGGTACATCGCCATGTCCGCGCGTTTGATCAGCTCCTGTTCGCTGAGGTCCTTACCTGCAAAGAGCGCGACGCCGATGCTGGCCGAGCAGAGGTGCTCGATGACCGCTGGCGCACCCTCGTCCGGGTGGATGGCCAAGCGATAGGGCCGGGCCAGAACCGCGGCGATGTGGGTGGCGATGCTCAACGCCTGATCAGCGGCCCGCGCCGGGTCGGCATCGAGCCCGCCGACCACGATGACGAACTCATCGCCACCGAGGCGGGCCACCGTGTCGGTCTCCCGTAGGGACCCGGTTAGCCGCTCGGCCACCTCCCGTAACAAGAGATCCCCCGCCGCATGGCCATGTTCGTCGTTCAGGGGTTTGAAGTTGTCCAGGTCGAGGACCATGAGCGCCCCCGGTAACCCCGTCCTCTGGCTGGTGGCCATGGCCAGGTGCAGGCGTTCGCTCATCAACCGCCGATTGGGGAGCTTGGTAAGGCTGTCGTGGTAGGCCAGTCGGCGAATCTCCTCCAGGGCCTGTTCGCGCTCAATGGCGATGCTGGTGAGATTGGCGGACCTTTCGATCATGACCAGATCGTCCGGGCTCGGGCGGTGCGGCTGGCGGTGATAGATGGCGAAGGTGCCGAGCACCTCCCGGGCGGGGCCCAGGATGGGCTGGGACCAGCAGGCCCCGAGTTCCGCCCGGTGCGTCAGGTCGCGAAAGGCGGCCCAGAAGGGGTGCCGGGCCACGTCCTCCACGATCACCCGCTGGCCGGTGAAGGCGGCGGTACCACAGGAACCGACCCCGGGACCGATGGCGAGACCCTCGATGGCCGCGTTGTAGAAATCGGGGAGGCTGGGGGCGACGCCCTGGCCCAGCCGCTGACTCTCGGCATCCAGCAGCAGGACGCTGCACCGCCAGTCGGGTTTGAGGCGCTCGATGCCGGTGACGATGAAGGTCAGCACCTCCCGCAGCGGGGCCCCGCTGGCGACCAGTTCCAGACTCTGCCCGCGGAACTCGATGTAGTCCTCCAGACCCTTGCGGTGAGTGATGTCATGGTGGGAGCCGATCACGCGCAGGGGCCGCCCCGCCGGGTCGCGACCGATGACCAGGCCCCGGTCCAGGACCCATTTGTAGCGGCCATCCTGGCACAGCAGCCGGTATTCGCATTGGAAGACCGGCAGCTTGCCGTCCAGGTGATCCCGCAGCCTGGCCAGGGTGGCCGCCTTGTCGTCGGGATGGATGAGCCCTTCCCATTCCGCGATGCCCGACCCAATGGCGTCCTTGGCGTAGCCCAGCATCTCCTTCCAGCGGCGCGAAAAATAGACGCTACCCTCCGCCAGGTTCCAGTCCCAGAGGCCGTCCCCGGACCCTTCGATGGCGAATTTCCAACGGAATTCACTCTCCTGCAGGGCCGCCTCCCGTTGGGCCAGGACCGCGAGCAGGCGGTTGAAGCTGGTGAGCAACTGGCCGATCTCGTCATCATGGGCGATGGCCAGGGGTTGCATGGGCCGGGGCGAGTCCGAAAGGACCGCCAGGGTCTGGACGGCGTCCGCCATCGGCCGCAGTTGGCGGCGCAACAGCCACCAGAGGGCCAGTCCAGCCAGCAGGGTGGCCACCAGGGTCGCGATCAGGACCTGCCTCTGCATCTCCCGAATCGGGGCAAAGGCCTCCCGCGTGGCGATCGAGGTATGGATAACCCAATCGGTGGACGGCACCCGTATGGTTGAGCCCAGCACCTCCTCGCCGAAGGTGTTGGAATAGCGCGAGGTGCCCTCGTAACCCGCCACGATCCGATCGATACCGGCGGACTTGCCGGGCGGGATCTCGGCCATGATGCGGGATTTGTTGGAAGAGGTGATGATCAGGCGGTGCTGGGGGGAGCCGAGGAAGTAATGGCCCGTGGCGCCATAGCAGTGCTGGGTGATCCGGTCCAGAAAGCTAGGTTCCTTGAGCCTGATCGCCCCGGCGACGAGACCGATCGGCGCGCCGGTGGCGTCGCGGATCGGCACGGCGATCGCCAGCGCCGGCTCCTGGGATAAGCGGTTGGCGACCGGCTTGCCCACCGTGGCCCGGCCCTCCTTCAGCGCGGCGCCAACGTAATCCCGGTCGCTCAGATCGATGCCGATGACTTCCGGCGCGTAGGGCGTCCGGGCCATGACCCGGCCATCGGCACCGACGATGAACAGGCCAAAATTGAAGAGTTCCCGGATGAAGGGGCGCCGATCGAGGTGGGGCTGCAACTTGGCCGGGCTGTCCATCTCCTCCGGACGGATGCCATCGCTGATGATCCGCAAGGCACTGAACCGCCCCCGCACCTGTTCATCGATCTCGTCGGCGATGATGCGGACCACCGAGAGTTGCTGCTCGCCGATCACCCGTTCCAGATCCTTGCGCAGCAGTTGCCCCGCGTAAAGCACCAGGGCCCAGAGGGTCAGCAGGAAGATGACCAGGGTGAGCAGGGTGACGCGGGTCTTGAGGGAGACGGGTTGCAACCGGTTCCAGTCCATCTCAGCGCACCGGCAGCGTAAGCACGGGCTGCGCCGCGGACGGCGTCGCCTGGATGCGCGTCAACAGCAGCAACAGGGCGAAGGTATCCTTGGACTGCACGTCCGCGTGGGCGATGCTGTACCAGTAGCCGTCGTGCTCCACCCAGACCAGGGCGTCGAGCGGCCGCTCCGCGCTGGCGCGGATGGTCAGGACCCCATTGCCCAGGGCCGGTCGAACCCGGTCGCGGTAAGCGGCCGGGGTCTCGATGTTGTGCGCGGCAGCGAACATCACGTCAAAGAGCGAGCGGAACTCCCAGGACTTGATCGGGAAGCGCTCCGCCCCCGCCCGCGCCACCAGGGCCCCCTGCTCCTCGATCAGCCCCAGCCGCCCCGCGGCCTCGGCCTGCCGCAGGGTCGCGACCAGGGCCTGGAAGCGCGGATAGGTCGGCGCCTGGGGGTGGTTCTGGAGCATCTCGCCGCCGATGATCACCTTTTCGACCAGCAACTCCATCAGCCGCGCCACCGGCCAACCGGAGCGCACCAACAGGGCGAAGGTGTCCGGGGTGATGGGCCGCATGAATTGGGTGGTGAAGCCCTGGCCCTCGATGGGCGTGTAGGTGATGGTCGGCTTGGAGGCGAAGGCATAGTCGATGCCGACCTCGGTGGTCCTGGGATAACCCGGCTCCTTGGTCAAGCTGGCGGAGGCGGAGGCGCGGCTCTCGTAGGCCGCCGACAGGGAACCGGCCTGGAGGAACAGCGGCGCCTCCCGGTAGTGCAGGCGCACCAGGTTCAGGAGCATCTGCTGCGCCTGGTTGAACTGGACGATGCCGTTGAAGTCGACGAAATCCGCCCGGAGCGCCTGATTCGCCGCCGAGCAGCCGCCGAGGAGCAGGGCCAGGGTCAGCGCCAGGAGGACAGGGGGGTCGGCGCGCCTCATGACGCCGGCCGCGCCATGCCGCTGCCCAGCGCCAGCCCGGACTGGTCGGCGAGCCGGACGATGTCGAGCAGCAGGGCGTGCAAGGCCGCGCTCTCCGCCTCGTCGGTGGAGACATCGAGGTAGGTGGTGACATCGACCGTGATCCCCCCCGGGCTGATGCCCGCCAGGCCGATGGTGGTCTGACCCCCGGCAAATACCGGGTCACCGACGATGCGTTCGCGCACCGCGCCGATGAAGCCCTGGAGCCGCTCGGGCGTGCCGCCGGCGGTGACCAGCAGCGGCTGGTGGAGCAGGCGGTAACGGCGGGTACCCAGGTTGTTGATGGTGGAGTCGACGAGCTTGCCGTTGGGGATGAAGACCACGCTGTCCTGGGCCGTGCGCACCCGGGTCGAGCGCACCCCGACCGACTCGACCGCGCCCTCGATGTCTCCGGTCTTGATCCAGTCACCGCGGCGGAAGGGGCGGTCAGTGACCAGGATGCCGGCGCCGAAGACGTTGGAGAGCGTCTCCCGCGAGGCGAAGGCCAGGGCCAGACCGCCGATGCCCAGGCCGGCCAGCAGGTTGCTGGTGGGGATCGACAGGAACAGGGCCATGCCCAGGGCGCTGGCGGCGACGACCGCCAGGCGCAGGCCGCCGAGGAGCAGGGTGACGAGGATGTCATCGGCGGCCCGGGTGGTGCCCTCCGCCAGCCGGCTAAGGAAGTCGCCGAGAATGGCCAGCAGTTGCCAGCCGACGAGGCCGGCGGCGATGCTGCCGAGGACGCCCCAGAAGGGCAGGGTGTATTCGCGGAAGGTCGTGGCCAGGCCAAGGAGGGTCGGCACCTGATAGAGGAGGGCCATGGCGATGAGGATCATCACCGACCAGCGGAAATAGGGTGGCAGGGGCCGGGCGCCGGGCACCCGCCGCAGGCCGGCGCAGAGCAGGGCCGCCACCAGCCTGCCCAGCACCAGGGCACTGGTCAGGGCAAGCAGTCCGCCCAGGAGCTGCCAGTACTCGCTCTGGCGCAGCCGGCCCAGCAGCACCGGGGCCTTGTCGGCCACCAGGTCCCGCAGCCGGAAGAAGGTGCTGTCGGGAATGAGACCCGGCGGCGTCGCCACCGGCGGCGGGAGGCGCTCGGTGACCAGGTAGAGGTCGCGGATGTCCGCGATGGTCTGGGAGGTGAACTGCCAGGGGGCATCCGCCTCCGGGCCGCTGGGGGCGATGACGATAGCCCGCTGACCCTGGACGAAGTGGACGTAGGGTACACGGCTGGCGCCATCGTTGGGGATACCCTGGAGCCCGACCAGCCCGATATGGTCGAGGACCCGGCGCAGGTACTGGGCGGAGATATCGCCAAAGGAGGGCCGCAACAGCTCCGGGATCGCCGACAGATCGAGGGTCGAGAGGGCCAGGTCGTGCCCCGGCCCCCGCCAGTCGGCCATGCCGATCAGGAAGGCGCGCATGGTGTCCCGGGGATTGCGCAACTGGCGATAGGCGTCCGCCGGCGGCGACTTGCCGCCGTGGGCCGCCAGCAGTGCCTGGCGCGCGGCGCGGAGTGCCTCGTCACCAGGGTAGCGCAGCCGCCAGTCGCCCGCCTCGTACCGCCGCAGGGTCAGGGGCAGGATCACGCCCGAGGGCTGCTGTTCCAGGGCGAGGTCGAGGGTGTCGTCCCCCGGCGCGGCATCGGGGATCGACCAATAGTGGAAGGTGGTCAGATCGACCAGTTGGAACAGGTCCCGCACCCGGTCGAGCTGCTCGGTGCGCGAGAGCGGGGTGGCCGGCGCGTCGAAGGCCACGGCCTCGGCCGCCAGGCCCCAGGCATCGTCGATCCCGCTGGCGGCCAGATTGCCGGCGACGACGAAACTGGTGAAGGCGGAACGGGGGGAGGTCAGGGCGAACGATTGCTTGACCAGGGGCTTGAGGATCTTGCTCCCCGTCCACCACTCCCCGCTGTCGAAACGACCAGCGAAGGTCTGGCCATCGCGGGCGAGCACGGCGACGAATTGCCCACTGCGCTCGGCGCTGAACCAGCGTCCTTCAAGCCGCTCCCCCTGGGCATCGGTCTGGACCTGGGCCTCGATGAGGCCATCGAAGAGCGGCGAGCGGCCGGTGACGGTGTCGCCCTGCTGTTCGAGGATGATCTGACCGCCGCTGTCCCGCCACTGCATCTGCCAGGTGCCCGCCCAATCGCCCGCCGCGGACGCGCCGCCGGTACCGGCGCCGGCACCGGTGCCGAGCGGCAGCGCCGCGAGCAGCAGGAGAGAGAGAAACCAGCGGGGCCAGGGTAGGGTATCGGGTCGCACGGGAATTCCTTGTGATTTAAAAGGGTGGGGATCGGGGAGATCCTTGTGATTTAAGAGGATAGGGGATCGGGAGAGACGCGGCGCCAGCCAAACTGGCGGGAAATGTAGTCGATTGGCCTGGCCCCGTCCATCCACGGCCATGGCCGTTTTAGCGATGACGGTCTTAAAAGTACTTGGTGCTCAATCGCCAATATTCGCTTGGACCCCTTACGCTCCAGTAGGGCTTCGGCGGCACAAAGCGCTGGTTATCCTACTCCCTCCCCCCTGGCGGGGGAGGGTTGGGGAGAGGGGGTCTGAACGGGTGCCAATCGCCTTAGTGGACCGAGCCGCCCCAAGACCGCCCAGTGGCTATTTGCCATCCTACGGGAAGGGCGCCCCACGCTCGCTAGGATGCAACCCCAACCCCATGCAATTAGCGTAATAGGCCACGGTCGCTGGCCAATCACTGAAGATGGCGAGAATCCCCACCTCCTGGGCGAGGACATCCAGCACCCGAAGCACATCACCCTCCCGGTGGATCGCGTCGGCCAGAGTCTGATAGTAGAAGCCCTTATCCGTCACGGCGAGGCTGCCGGAGCGCTCCAGGCTCCAGGGGATGATCGCTAGGCCCGCCGCCCGGACAGCCCGGGCATAGGGCGAGGGGCGGATGGCCCCGCTGGCGTCCCCTTCCAGCAGGGCGAAAAGGGGTGGGGCGACGATGCGGATGCCCGCGGCGCGGTACCGCAGCAGTTCGTCCAGGGAGGGCAGGTCGACGACCCGCTCGGCGGCCTCCAGATAGACCGCCTGGCGACCGAATTCCGGCTCCTGGGCCAGCCAGTAGTCGATGTCCTCCCGCAGGAAGGACTGGGGCCAGACGTGGCGGGGATCGACCCCGGCGGCCCTGTAGTCGTCGATCAGCCGTTGGGCGAGGGCGGCGCGGCTGAGCCCGTTATAGGGCAGGGGGACGAGGGACTCCTTCAGCTCCGGGATCATCATCACCCCCAGTTCCTGGAAGAGGGCGATGCTCTCGCGGTGGGTCAGCAGGGTCCCGTGCTCCGCGCCGGCCTCCAGGCCCGACCAGGCGATGTCCGGGGGTTGCTGATATTCCGCGGCCGTCCGGGCGCGGGGGTTGAAGCCATCCCGCCGTCCGCGCAAGCGGCGGAACTCCGCCAGGGTCAGGTCGCTGGTCCAGCATTCGGCGCTGGCGGGGGTAAGGAGTCGGCCATCGGCGGCGAAGGTGGCGGGGGTGAAGGGCCGCCGGCACTTGGCCGCCAGGTCGGGGATGGACAGGATGTCGGTGCTGGTGTGGAGGTCATTCTGGGCATGGCGGCAGACCAGTTCCAGGTCCTTGGTGAAGGTCACGTCGCACTCGATGATCCCCGCCCCCTGGCGCGCCGCGGCCAGGTAGGACTCCCGGGTATGCTCCGGGTAGGCCAGGCAGGCGCCGCGGTGGCCGATGGCAAAGGCTGTGCGCTGGAAAGGGCCCTGGGCGCAGCTCAGCAGCCGGCGCTTTAGTGGCCCCTCCTCCAGATCCTGGACCAGGCGGAGGGGTCGCGGCCCCGGATCGATGGCGGGGAGGTTGGCCGCAATGCTTGCGGCTGCCGTGGCCACCGGGCCCAGGCATGCTCCCACTATAAGCAACATCACCATCAGCAATAGCGTTCCCCCCAGCCAAAATGATCTCGCCTGAAATTGTAGGCCAGGACCATGGGGGATAGGGGGTCATGTGGCGAAGGAGCAGGAGAAATCCCCTGTGCTAACATCCAACTCAACATCTTGATGCTCCGGTCCCGACCGCCCCCCTCACCATGCACCGCCGCTCCCTGCCTATCGGTATCCAGACTTTTCGCAAGATTCGCGAGGGTAATTTTTACTACGTCGATAAGACCAGTTTCGCCTTACGGTTGATTGAGGAAGGTACGCATTACTTCCTCTCCCGCCCACGGCGCTTCGGTAAGTCACTGTTTCTGGATACGCTGGCGGAGATCTTTACGGGTAATCAGGTCCTGTTCCAGGGATTGGAGGCGGAACACCGCTGGGACTGGTCGCGATGCTATCCGGTGATCCGGTTGAGCTTTGGCGGTGGGGTGATTCAGAGCCGCGCTGAACTGGACCGGCGCATCCTGGCCCTGCTGCGCAAGAACCAGGCAGCCCTTGGGGTCCCTTGCAGCGATCAAACCGACATCGTCGGCTGTTTCAACGAACTGATCGAGGGCGCCCATGCCGCCACCAGCGAGCGCGTGGTGGTGCTGGTGGACGAATATGACAAGCCCATCCTGGACAACATCACCGATCCGGTGATGGCCCGGGTGATGCGCGATGGCCTGCGCAACCTCTATTCCGTGATCAAGGACGCGGATGCCCATATCCGCTTCGCCTTCCTCACCGGGGTCAGCAAGTTCAGCAAGGTCAGCCTCTTCTCCGGGCTGAACAATCTCAAGGACATCACTGTCGACGCCCGCTACTCGGCCCTGTGCGGCTACACCGAGGCCGATCTGGACCAGGTCTTCGCCCCGGAGCTGGCGGGGCTGGACCGGGAGCAGATCCGCGCCTGGTACAACGGCTACAACTGGCTGGGCGAGGCGGTCTATAACCCCTTCGATGTGCTGCTGCTGTTCGATGCGCGCCAGTTCCGCCCCTGGTGGTTCGAGACCGGCACGCCCACCTTTCTGGTGGATGTCCTGACCCAGCGCGGCTTTTTCACCCCCCGGCTGGCGCACCTGCGGGCGGACGAGGCCCTGTTGTCGGCCTTTGACGTGGACCAGCTCGCGCCGGAGGCCCTGCTGTGGCAGACCGGCTATCTGACCTTCACCGGCTCCCGCCAGATCGGCGCCCGCTGGGAGTACAGCCTGGGTTACCCCAACCTGGAGGTGAGCGCGGCACTCAACGATAGCCTGGCCAAGGCCTTCATCGGCCAGCCGGGACAGGCCAGCGAGTTGGCCAGCCGGCTCTATGACATCCTGGTCGTCGCCGATGTTGAGGCCCTGCGCCAGCACATTGCCAGCCTGTTCGCCGCCATCCCCCATCAGTGGCACGACACCAATCCCATCGCCCGCTACGAGGGCTATTACGCCAGCGTCTTCTACAGCCACCTTGCCGCCCTGGGGCTGGACCTGGTGCCGGAGGACGCCAGCCACCATGGACGCATTGATCTTCGTCTGCGCTTCAACGGCCACATCTGGCTGTTCGAGTTCAAAGTCGTGGAACTGGCCCCCGAGGGCGCGGCCTTACAGCAGATCAAGAATAAAGGCTACGCCGATAAGTACCGTGCCGAGGGGCTGCCAATCCACCTGATCGGCATCGAGTTCAGCCGCGAGCGGCGCTCCCTGGTGGGGTTCGAGGTGGAGACCCAGTGAAATCGATGATGAGATGCACTCGTTCAGACCCCTTACGCCCCAGGAGGGCTTCGGCGACACCAGGTGCTGACTCTCTTATTCCCTCCTCCCCGGCGTGCAACGGCAACGGCAACGGCAACGGCAACGGCAACGGCAACGGCAACGGCAACGGCAACGGCAACGCTGAGATTCTATGCCGAGCTGAACGACTTCCTGCCACCTGACCGCCGGCAGCGGGACCTGACGCTGCCCTTCGTGGCACCGGCACCCGTGCGCCACCTCATCGAACTCGCCGGGGTCCCCCACACCGAGGTCGAGGTCATCCTGCTGGATGGAGAGTCGGTGGATCTGGAGACCCCGGTCGGCGACGGTCAGCGTCTGGCCGTCTACCCCGTCTTCGAGGCCTTCGACGCCCGCCCCCTGCTCCGCCTGCGCCCCGCCCCCCTGCGGACGCCGCGCTTTCTGGCCGACGCCCATCTCGGCGCCCTGGCACGGCGACTGCGACTGCTGGGCTTCGACACCCGCTGGCTCAATGACCTGGGGGACGCGGGGCTGGTGGCGCTGGCCCGACGGGAGGGGCGCATCCTCCTCACCCGTGACCGCCGCCTGCTCATGCGGCGGGAACTGACTCACGGCTGCTATATCCGCCCGGTCACCCCCCAGGCACAGGTCGCCCAGCTGCTGGAGCGCCTTCAACTTTGCCCTGAGATCGCCCCCTTCACCCGGTGTACCCTATGCAACGGCCTCCTGGAGGATCGACCGCCCGCCCAGGTCCAGTCCCGGGTGCCGCCCCGGGTCCGCGCCAACCAACAGGCCTTCTGGCAGTGCCAGGATTGCGGACAGATCTACTGGCGGGGCAGTCACTGGCAGGCCATGTGCCGGCAAATCCAGGCCCTGTGTCCCGACTGGGCGCTAGGCAGCCAAGATCCAGTCAGCGACTGTCCAGCCACTGCTTGACAGAGAGAGAGTCCCCCCAGGGCGCAACTCCCCCCTTGCAGATGAAATGACACGGCTGGTGACCTTCCCGCCAAACATCATGCGGGGGCGCGCCAAGCCACCAGACACAGAAGACTTTGCCGTGACTGTCACGCAAACCGAGACCCACGTCATGCGTCCTTGGCACTTTAAGCGTCACCCGCCCGACCTGTTGGTGCCGGGTCTTCCCCGTTTCGGCCCTCTCCTGTCGGGCCCTCTCCTGTCGGGCCCTCTCCTGTCGGGCCTGCTCCTGCTGGCCCTGCTCCTGACCGTGCTGCTCCCGGCCTGCCGGCCCTCCCCGACCCCGGCGGGGACCTTGACGGAACACCGCTTCCAGGCCCGGGCCTATGCGGGCTCCCAGGACCGCGACTACCAGGTCTACGTCCCGGATGGCCTCACCGGCCCCGCGCCCCTGGTCATGGTCCTGCATGGGTGCAGCCAGACCAGCGCGGACGTGCTGCGCGATTGGGGCATGCGGGCGGCGGCGGACCGCTACCGCTTCATCCTGGTCACCCCCGCCATCACCCGCTGGGATGGCCTGCGCGGGCCGAACTGCTGGGGCTTCTGGCTACCCCAGCACCGCCAGCGAAGGCGGGGTGAACCCGAGGACCTCTATCAGATTGCCCGGGAGGTCGAGCAGCGCTACCCCATCGACCCTCAACGCCGCTACCTGACCGGGCTCTCCTCCGGCGGGGCCATGACCGCCATCCTGGCCGTGACCCACAACGACTACTGGGCCGCGGTGGCCACCGTGGCCGGCCTGCCCTACGGGGAGGATGCCACCGCCGTCTCCGTCCTCGGCGTCTGCCCGGGCTGGGCCCAGTTCCACCCCTTGCCCTGGACGGTCGCCGCCATGCGCGCCCAACTGGGACCTGATCCCTACCCCCTACCCTTGCTGGTGGTGCAGAACAAGCGGGACTGCACCGTCAAGCCAGCCGCCGGCCTGCTGTTGCGCGACGCCCAACTCGCCCTCCACGGCGCGCCCGGCCACCAGACGCCGGCGACAACCGCCGTCGGCGACGCCACCCCCTGCCAGCCCGTCCATGCCCAGGACTATGGCTGCCGCCAAGCCCGCCATAGCCGTGACGGCCAACCCGACAGCCCCACCCTGGTCGAAACGGTCTGGTACGAGGGCCCGCTGGCGACCGCCTACCGCGGGGACAAGGACCTGGGCCATTACTGGATCGGCGGCGAGCAGGGCGAGGAAGGCCCCTACGCCGTGCGGGAAGGCCCCAGCCATCCCGACATCATCTGGGACTTTTTCCGCCGCCACCCAAGGACGGGAGAAGTGGGCGACCCGACGACGACTGCTCAGAGGCCGTGAAAAACACCGCTGCGTATGATGCGGGGGTGCTGCAAACCACATTGAGATGGCTGGTCCGAAGCCGTAAAAAAAGCCGGCCTTTTCTTGCCAAGCTCGCAGGTGGTTCGACCCGGCCGACCCGCGCGCTGGACAATCCCACGCGAGCCTACCCAGAATTCTCCACACCATGACCGCCACCCCCACCTTGGCACTTAACTGCCTGCCTGGCACCGACCTGCCCCGCCCGGATTACACCGGCGGCGGCATCGTCAATCTCATGGCCTCAATCATCCGCGCCCGGGGCGGGGAGGCGGACTACCCGAGCCTCGACCTGTTGCCCCCGGCCAGCATCGCGGGCTACACCAACCTCCTGCTGCTGGTGATCGACGGCCTGGGGGCCGACTGGCTGGCGACACGCTCACCGGAGGGCATCCTTCAGCGCCATTGCGTCGGCGCCCTCACCTCGGTCTTCCCGCCGACCACCGCCTCCGCCATCACCACCTTCCTCACCGGCGACGCCCCCCAGCAGCATGCCCTCACCGGCTGGTTCACCTATCTGCGGGAACTCGGTTGCGTCATGAGCATCCTGCCCGGCCACCCGCGCTACGGTGGCGTTGGTTACGGCCAGGCCGGCGTCGACCTGGGTGCCCTCCTCAATCACCGGCCCATCGCCAGCCGCATCGCCACCCGCACCCTGATCCTGACCCCCGACCACATCGCCCACTCGGACTTCAACCGTGCCCACCTGGGGCCCGCGGAGTGCCGCCCCTTCCGCGGCCTGAACGATCTCTTCCGCCAGGCCGCCCGTGCCCTGCGGGAGGAGCGGGCACCCAAGTACCTCTATCTCTACTGGCCAGGTCTCGACACCCTGGGCCATGAGACGGGCATGGCCAGCCCGGCCGCCGCCCGCCACCTGGCCACCATCGAGCAGGCCCTGACCGACTTTCTGGTCGCCATCGCCGGCACCGACACCCTGGTCCTGGTCACCGCCGATCATGGCCAGCTCGACACCCGCCCCGCGGACAACATCCACCTGGCGGACCACCCCCGCCTCGCCTCCTGCCTGGCCCTGCCCCTGTGCGGCGAGCCCCGCGCCGCCTTCTGCTACCTCCGGCCGCGCCGGGTCAACGATTTCGTCCACTATTGCGAGGACGTCCTGGGCGACCGGGTCAGTCTCCACCCCAGCGGGGAGTTAGTGGATCAGGGCCTGTTCGGCCATGGTGAACCCGCCCCGGCTTTGGAAGAGCGGATCGGCGACTTCACCCTGCTGATGCGGGGCCCCTGGGTGCTCCGCGACCGCCTGCCCAGCGAAAAGGCCTACACCCAGATCGGCGTCCATGGCGGTCTGAGCGCCACCGAGTTGCAAGTGCCCTTGTGCGTCATGCCCCCGCCCATACGGCATTACTCATAACCAATTAATCTTAATGATGAAAACCAATTGTCCCAACTTTCATGGGTTGTCTTGCGGCCCCCTGATGATGGAAGACGGCATTTGCCTCTGGAAGAAGCGGTCTTTCACGCCAACGGTCATGATGGATCTCGCCACGCCCCACGATGATGAATGACGCTGCTGGTGACTTTGACGCTAACTGGCATGGGACGGCAGGCCAGCCCCCTGAAAATGCAGGTCTTTCCCGTAAGTTTCACGCTAACCGTCTTGGGAAACTCGGTACGCCCCTATAACTGCAAGAGGTTGCCGTGACCTTCACGCCAAGGTCCTCGTGACCGAGGGGCTATTTTCGGTCCTGGTGCTGTTGCTCTTGCTGTTTCCTTCACTGCTCGGTACACAGGCCGCCATGCCCTCAACCGCCCCGCCTGACACCGAGGACACCCACCTCCCCGCGGCCGCCTTTGTTGGCCGTGAGCGCTGCGCCGTCTGTCATCCCCGCGAGGAGGAAGCCTGGCGCGGTTCCCACCATGACCTGGCCATGCAGGAGGCGACCGATAACACGGTGCTGGGCGATTTCAATGACGCCAGCTTCACCCATTTCGGCGTCACCAGCCGCTTCTTCCGCCGCGAGGGCGGTTTTTTCGTCACTACCGAGGGGCCGGACGGCGAACTTCAGGATTACGAGATCCGCTACACCTTCGGTATCACCCCCTTGCAGCAATACCTGATCCCATTCCCCGACGGGCGGATGCAGGCCCTGTCCATCGCCTGGGACTCGCGTCCCCGGGAAGCGGGCGGCGGACGCTGGTTTCACCTTTATCCCCACGAGCGCATCCCTCCCCAGGATGAATTGCACTGGACCCGCGGCAGCCAGAACTGGAACTGGATGTGCGCCGAGTGCCATTCCACCAACCTCAAACGCAACTATGACGCCGCCACCGACCGCTACCGGACCACCTGGTCAGAGGTCGACGTCTCCTGCGAGGCCTGTCACGGCCCGGGCTCAAACCACATCACCTGGGCTGAGCGGCTGGCGGTTGGCAAGCCCCTGGAGCCGGCCCTGGCGGAGACCAAGGGCCTGGTAGTCGCCCTCGACGAGCGCCGCGGGGTGAGTTGGAGCCAGGATGCCAACGGCAAGCCAGTACGCGCCCCACCCCTGAAGAGCCACCGCGAAATCGAGGTCTGCGCCCAGTGCCATTCCCGCCGTGCCGGCCTTGCCGATGGCCTGAGCCACGGCGGGCTACTGATGGCGACCCATGATCCCTTATTGCTCCTCCAGGGAGCGTATTTCGCCGATGGTCAGCAGCAGGATGAAGTCTATAACTACGGCTCCTTCCTCCAGAGCCGCATGTATGTTCAAGGTGTCACCTGTTCCGACTGTCATGACCCCCACAGTGGTCGGACGCGCGCCCCGGGCAACGGCCTCTGCGCCCTGTGCCATGCCCCGGCCCGTTACGACCAGCCTGGCCACACGCTGCACCCCCTGGGGACCGACGGCGCCCGGTGCGTCGCCTGTCACATGCCCACCCGTACCTACATGGTGGTCGATCCCCGCCACGATCACGCCCTGCGGGTGCCCAGGCCGGACATCGCCCAGCACGTCGGCGCCCCGGATCCCTGCACCGGCTGTCACCAGGACCGGCATGCCGCCTGGGCGGCGGAGAGGATCGCGGCCGCCTTTGGCCCCGAGCGTAAGGGTGATCAGCCCTTTGCGGCGGCCCTCCAGGCCGCGCGCCGGGGGGAACCGGGAGCTGCCAGCTTACTGACGCGGCTGATCCAGGACGGCCAGGCCCCTGCCATCGCCCGCGCCACCGCCGTACGGGAACTGGAGGCTTACCTCAGTCCCTCCAGCCTGCCGCTGGTCTCCATGGCGCTGAAAGACGCAGACCCACTGGTGCGCGGCGCTGCCCTGGAGACCCTCCTCGCCCTGCTTCCCCAGCAACGGCCGGCACTGGCCCTGCCCCTGCTGGACGACCCTTTGCGCGTAATTCGCCTCAAGGCGGCGCGGGCGCTGGCACCGGTGGCAGTCGAGGGGTTGTCAGCCGCGCGGCAAGACGACCTGAAGAAAGCATTTGCAGACTACATTGCCGCCCAGGAGGCCAACGCCGAAAGACCCGAGGCCCACCTGAACCTTGGCCTCTTCCACTTAGACCGTCGTCAGTATCAGGACGCTGAAGCCGCGTATCGCGCCGCCCTGAAGCTCGATGCCACCTTCGCGCCAGCCTACGGCAACCTGGCCGATCTCTACCGCGCGACCGGGCGGGAGCCGGAGGCGGAAGCGATTTTGCAGCAAGGGTTGCGTGTAAGACCCGATGATGGTGCCCTGAGCCATGCCCTGGGGCTGTTGCGGGTGCGCCAGAAGCGCCCCGCCGAAGCCCTGCGCTACCTGGAACGGGCGGTGACCCTGAGCCCGGACAACGCCCGCTATGCCTATGTCCTGGCGGTGGCCCTGCACGACACGGGCAAGCCCGAGGAAGCGCGGGCATCTCTGGCGCGGGCCCTGGAGCTATTCCCCTACGACCGGGATCTGCTCATGGCGGCCCTGACCTACGCCCGTGAGGCCGGAGATGATGAAGCGGCACGAGATTTCGCCAAAAGGCTCGCCACGCTGACAAGGGCAAGCGAAGGGCTGCCTTGAGGTGAAACGGCGCTGGCCATGCCCAGGTTCTGCATCTTGGCCCTGTCGTGACCGACCCTGAACTTGAGCATGAAGAGCATCTCTCCATGGTCAGTCTTGAGAGATGCTCCTTCTGCCAGGAGGAAAACAGGATCAAGCACAAGGATGTACTAAGGACAACGCTGGCCGAGGTGATTCCAGACGATCGCGAGATCCTGGTCGTTGGTGTAGCCATCCAGGTCGAGGTCGTACCAACTCGAGGCGCCCCCGGCCAGCGCCGCCATCAGCCGGTAGTCGGCAAGATCCTGGTTGTCGACCTTGCCATCGCCGTTGCCGTCGCCCGGGCAATCGGGCTGGGAGGCGAGGATGGTCTCAAGCTGCGCGGACAATGCCTCGTAACTGGCCCGCTGTTCCGGGGTGAAGGCGGATGCGGGGATTTGGGTACCGTCCCGGTCGATCTGGGGAATGGGCACCGCCTCGTTGATCGCGTAGAACTCGTCGCTCTGGGTGTCGACGCAGGCAAGGTTCGGATCGGTGCTCGTCGAACCCGTGTACTGGCGGGTATCGTTGCGCACCAGCTTGTAACGCTCGTTACGGATCGCCACGCCGCTCTGCGGCTGGATCGAATTCGCGGCTCCGCCCTGGGAGACGACCCAGGCCTGCACCTGGCAACAGTACTTGAACCCATCCGCTGTCGGCAGGCCCAGGGAGGCATCGGCGCCCTGGCCGTACCAGGTGCCGCCATTGTCCTCGCAGACGCTCTTCGTCACCGGGATGTGCGAGCAGGTGCTGGCCATCTGGCAGGGGCCATTGATGGCGCCATCAGCCTGCAGGTTGAGACCAAACTGGGTGAAGTTCCAGGGGCGCAGACCCTCCTGCTGGGGATCGACGAGGTAGGGCATCAGGGGCTCCGCGTCGAGCGTGCGCGTCACGCCCTGCTCGACGTCGATGTCCGCGATCTCGGCAAAGAGCCGAAAGAGGTCCGCGGTATTGACCATGTGCGTGACGCTGCGACCGGGCTCGGTGACGAGGGGGCCGGCGACGAACAGGGGCGTCCACACCCCGGACTGGTAGGGGGTGCCCTTGGAGCGGCTGCCATCGAACGGCGGCAGCGTCGTGTAGCCGAGGGAGCCGTTGTCGTTGACGAACACGATCACCGTGTCGCTCGCCTCCGGCCGGTAGTCGAGGGCGCCATCGGGCCGGCGCTGGGCGAGTCCGGTGCTGACCAGCAGGCGCCCAATTTCCGCGTCCATGGCCTCGATCATCTGGTTGCTCAAGGGCAGGTATTGCTGGGTATCGTTACAGTCGATGCCATTGAGGGGGGCCGCATCCGCCGGCAACAAGGAGCGGGGCGGCGGTTGCAGCGGCGTATGCACGGTCGCGAAGCTGACGGTCGCCATCCAGGGCCGGTCATTGGGTCGGGCTTTGATCCAGGCAATGGCCTCATCGACCGGTAGCGTGCCGCGATAGGTTCGCGCCCGAGGGTCCGTGTGTGGCACCTCTTCGACGCTGCCGTCGGGGCGATTGATGACCAGCGGCGAGACGAAGTGGGCGCTCAAGGTCTCGAAGTTGATGTAGTCCGGCACCCCAGCAGGGTTGCAGGCTTGGCGGGGATCGAAGATGCCGCCCTCATCCCGGCAGCGGCGCCCCGGGGGATTGACGTGACCGAACGGGCTTTCCATGGCCTTGCAGGAACCGTCGCCCGCATAGCAGGCACCCCAGTCGGCGCCGCCGGGGAAGCCGTCACCCGGGACATAGCCGCAGGCGTAGGTGCCGGCCGGCGCGACCCCGCCCGCCGTGGTGTCAATCGAGGAGGGATCGCCGGTCTCATCGAGCCAGCCCGAAAAATAGTCCCAGCCGAGCGAATGCGGCATGGCGAGCCGGTAGGGGCTGTTGCCCTGCAACCCGAGGTGAAACTTGCCGAAAATCGCGCTCTCATAGCCGCGCTCCTTGAGGAGCTTGGGTACCGTGGTCTCCCAGGGCGAAACCATGGAGTTCGCGAGGTCGTCGGGTCCGAGCGCCCCGTAGAGTTCGGTGCGCAGGGGGAAGCGGCCCGTGAAGATGACGGATCGGCCCACCGAACAGGCGGGCATCGTCCAGGCATTGTGGAAGCGCACGCCTGCTGCGGCGATCCGGTCAATGCTTGGCATCGCCGGGTTCAAGGCCTCCGGTCCGCCGTAACCGAAGGCCCGGAACTGGTCGATGCCAACGTCGTCGGTCAGGATGAACAGGATGTTGGGCGGCTTGGGCGCGGGAGGTTCAGCCGGCGCATGAGAGGAATTGGGTCCACAAGCCGTCAGGGTCGTGACAACCGAGAGCGCCGCCACGATCATGATGGAAAGGCGGGTAGTCTGAAACAAGAGGTGATCCTAGCGGTCAGGGCGAAGACAGGGATAGGGCGTTGCATGATACAGCCTCCCCCCAATTCGTTACCAAGATCCCGCCACCCTGGAGTCACACCCTGGTAATTTTGCGCAAGCAACCTCAATCTCTGACCGCACCACACCGGCCTTCCGGAGTCCCGCCCATGATCAATCCCCATCTCAGCCGCTACCCAACCCCTGGCTACCGCTCAACCATTCTCGGTGCCTTGGCCCTGTTCCTCGCCATCTTCTTGGCGCCTGGCATAACCCTGGCCGAGGAACCGCAACCCCCGGCCGGCATGGCGGCAAAAAGCTGCGCCGCCACGCCCAAGCAAGGAGCCTGGCAACGCCCCGACCAGCAGGAGATCAAGCAGCGCCTCGACCCCCTTCAGTACCGGGTCACCCAGGAGGAGGCGACCGAACCCGCCTTCCGCAATGCCTACTGGGACAACCATGAGGAAGGGATCTACGTGGACGTGGTCTCCGGCGAGCCCCTGTTCAGCTCCAAGGACAAATTCGATTCCGGCACCGGCTGGCCCAGCTTCCACTCCCCCCTGGAACCGGCGCTGATCGTGGAGAAAAAGGACCGCAAGTTCTTCATGGAGCGCACCGAGGTCCGTTCCCGCCATGGGGATTCCCATCTCGGGCACGTCTTCGACGATGGCCCAGGCCCGACGGGGCTGCGCTACTGCATCAATTCCGCCGCCCTGCGCTTCATCCCCGTCGCCGACCTGGAGCGGGAGGGTTACGGCGATTACCTGGCCCTGTTCACCGCCGATCCGCCCGCCAGCACCGAGCAACCCCGCCGGGCCCTGGCGACCTTTGGCATGGGCTGCTTCTGGGGCGCGGAGGTGAAGTTTTGCAATCTCAAGGGGGTGACGAAGACCCGGGTCGGCTATGCCGGCGGCCACAGCGCCGATCCGACCTACCGCCAGGTATCGACCGGCCGTACCGGGCACGCGGAGGTGGTCCAAATCGAATACGACCCGGACCTGATCAGCTACGACCAGTTACTGGAGGTCTTCTGGCAGGGCCATGACCCCACCACCCTGAACCGCCAGGGGCCGGATATGGGTACCCAGTACCGTAGCCTCATCCTGGCTCGGGACGCCGAACAGGAAGCCGCGGCCCGCGCCTCCCTGGCCCGGCAGGCCGGGCGTTTCCCCAGTCCCATCGTCACGGAGATCGCCACCGCCACCGACTTCTTCCCGGCCGAGGACTACCATCAGCGCTACCTGGAAAAGCGCGGCCGGGCGAGCTGTGTCGCCAATTGAGGGCCAGAGTGACGGTCTACTTCCAATCAGACTGGCTCGCGGCCACCAATGCCGCCCAATCGTCCGGTGGGTGCCCCCGCTCCAGCATGCGCTGAAAGATGGCATAAGGGTCGCTTTTGCTGCCGGAGGCGCGCAAGGTGTTTTCATCATTCACCCACGCGAAGATGATGATCCGGGATTTTGAGTCGAACCGAAAAAACAACCGAAAACGCCGACCGATTTTCGCGCGCCGCCAGTGCCGAAAAGCCGTACCCAGCGTATTGCCCTGCCGATATTCCTCGCGGTTCGGATCGCTCGGCACGGCATCAAAGATCAATTTCGACAGCGCGGCAAACAACCTGACGTTGGCGTTCGACGCGCAACCTTCCGGGTCCTGCCTTTGCGCCCGCTCAACGGCGGCGTGCAGTTTCTGCAGCTGCTCAACCAGACAGGCGTGAAAGAGCAGGTTCCAGCCGTGACGCTGAATCACAGCGCGACATCGCCTTCAATCTCCGCAGCCAAGTCGACGGGCTGGGGCAGCGTCGCCAGCATGGCTTGCACGAGATCGTCGGGCAAGCCGGACAGGTGCCGACCGTGGCGAATATCCGCCTCCAGCAAGGCCAAAAAGCTCGCGATGGCAGGGTCCTCATGATCGGATTCCTCGACCCGGGTCACGATCACCCGTGAGCCGCGCAGGTCAAACGCCACCTTGCCGCCGCGGTCCACGCCCAGCGCCTGACGGATGGGCTTGGGTAGCGTGATCTGGCCTTTCGAGGTGATGGTGGCAACTTCATGAATAGTGGTCATATCATTCCTCCCCTGATTCACGCGATGGTAAGGAACGATCCTTACCAGATCAAGTAGCTCAATGGCTCACATGGCTAACCGGCCAAGCCCTAAAGCTGGTTGCGTACCAACGCCCTAAGTCAACCAGTAGATTAATCAACGCTCAACCCGTTGTTTGCGCAAGCGCGCATAAAGTTCGGCAGGGTTGCCTCATGCCCCCACGTCAAGCTCTACAATCTCACATTGCTTGCTTGAAAATTGGCACCCTGATCGACCCGAGTTGTTTTGAGAACGGCCCTATAATCGCCCGAGACTTGTCAGTTACCCGCCCCGGCGTCCCGCCACCGGAGAACCCCATGGAAATCTCGACCGCCGTCATCCTCACGATCGCCCTGGTGGCGATCTTCTACCTCATCGCCATCTACAACCGGCTGGTGGCCCTGCGCAACCGCTTCCGCAACGCCTTCGCCCAGATCGAGGTTCAACTCAAGCGCCGCCATGACCTCATCCCCAATCTGGTGGAGGTCGCCAAGCGTTACCTCGCCCACGAGCGGGACACCCTGGAGGCGGTGACCGTCGCCCGCCAGGGGGCGGTGGCGGGGCTGAGCCGCGCCGCGGCCAACCCGGCGGACCCCAGCGCCATCACCGGCCTGGGCCGGGCGGAGGGGGTGCTGACCGGGGCCCTCGGGCGGCTCAACATCGTCGTCGAGGCCTACCCGGACCTCAAGGCGGATGCCAACATGCGCCAATTGCACGAAGAACTGACCAGCACCGAAAACAAGGTCGCCTTCGCCCGCCAGTCCTTCAACGACGAGGTCATGACCTACAACAGTTACCGCCAGTCCTTCCCCCAGCGCCTGGTCGCTGGCCTCTTCGGCCATGGCGAGGACGCCCGCTGGCTGGAGTTCGAGGACAGCGCCGCCATCCAGCAGGCGCCCAAGGTCAGCTTTTAGCAGGCCCTGGGGCCATTCGCTTGCCCTGGCGGGTCAGGAACTCAAGCATGGACTTTTTCGGCGCCCAGGACGCGGCCCGGCGACAGACGGCCTGGCTGGTGATCCTCTTTGCCCTGGCGGCGATCGGGCTGGTGGTCATCACCAGCCTGTTCATCCTCTTCGTCTTCGGCCTCTTCGGCGGGACCCTCTCGGTCAGCCATCTCCAGGAGGGCGGTCTGCTGGGGCGTATCGACTGGGCCGCCTTCGCCGGCGTCGCCCTGGTGGTGGCCCTGATCGTCGCCGGCGGCAGTCTCTATAAGATCATGGTCCTATCCCGCGGCGGGGCGGCAGTGGCGGAGGCCCTGGGCGGCCGTCTCCTCGCCCCGGACAGCGAGGACCCGGAGACCCGGCGGGTGCTGAACGTGGTAGAGGAGATGGCCCTCGCCTCCGGGACCCCGGTGCCCAGCGTCTATCTTCTGGAGGGGGAGGCTGGCATCAACGCCTTCGCCGCCGGCCTCGCCCCGGGGGATGCCGTCATCGGACTGACCCGCGGGGCGGTGGCCGGGCTGAGCCGGGACCAGCTCCAGGGGGTCGTGGCCCATGAGTTCAGCCATATCCTCAATGGCGACATGCGCCTCAATCTCCGCCTGGCGGGCCTGCTCCATGGCATCCTGCTCATCGGCCTCATCGGCCGGGTACTGGTCCAGGCCGGTGGCCGGGGCGGCGGGGGCAAGAGCCGCGACCGGGCCGCCTTCGCCGCCCTTGGCCTGGGGCTCATGGTCACGGGTTTTGCCGGCACGGTCTTCGCCAACCTCATCAAGGCCTCGGTGAGCCGCCAGCGCGAGTTTCTGGCGGACGCCGCCGCCGTCCAGTTCACCCGCAACCCCCAGGGCATCGCCGGGGCCCTGAAGCGGATCGGCGCCACCAGCATCCACGGCCTCCTCAGCCACCCCCGGGCGCCGGAGATGAGCCACGCCTATTTCGCCACCGGGGTGCGCACCTTTCTAGGTCGCCTGTCCGCCACCCATCCGCCCCTGGAGACGCGCATCCGCCGCCTTGACCCACGCTGGGACGGGCGCTTCGAGGCGGCCGCTCCCACCGTCAGCGAGCCGGCAACCGGCGCGGATCGGGCGGCTACCAGCCCCGTGGCAGCCACGGCTCAACCTTCCACGACGGAAGAAAGTGAGCTCGACCATGCATCTGTGACGATAGCGGGTGGGCCGCGCGGGACTGCGGCGATGGAGGCTGGAGGACTGCACGTTGTCACCGCTTTTGCCCCCGATGGCCAGGTGCCTACGGCGTCAGCCGCCGAGCTATCACAGGGCGCGTCAGGAACAGGCGTTGGTCCAGCGACGGACCCGACGGTGAGCCCGGCGGGGGTACCGGAAATCACTCATGGAATGGTCCAGGAGGCGATCGACCAGATCGGCCAGCCCGACGAGACCCATCTGCGCCATGCCCAGTCCCTGATTCGCGAACTGCCCGCCACCCTGCGCTGGGCGGCCCGCGAGCCTTACGGCGCCCAGGCCCTGATCTTCGCACTGCTGCTGGACGGCGATGAGGGCATCCGTCGTCGCCAACTCGCCCATCTGGAAACCCACTTGGAAAGTGGCCTGGGGGCGGAGACCCTGCGCCTCTGGCCCAGCGTCCTGGCTACCGCCCGGGAATTTCGCCTGCCCCTGGTGGATCTGTCCCTGCCAGCCCTGCGGCAACTCTCCGCCCCCCAGACGGAGACCTTTCGCGCCGCCCTGACCACCCTGATCGCCGCCGACGGTCGGGTGAGACTGTTCGAGTGGTGCCTGTCGCGCATCCTCATCGCTGGGCTGGACGGGGGCCGCGGCCCCGGCCGGTCCCGGTCTGGCGCCAAGGGTCAGGTGGACTGCCAGCACCTGGCGGCGGACTGCGCCCTGATCCTCACCCTGGTGGCCCGGCTGCAAGAGGACGAGGCCCTCAGCGACCAGGCCTTCCGCCTGGGGATCGCGAACCTTGGGCTAACCGAGAGCGCCATCATGGACACGGCCACCCTGGATCATCAGCGCCTCGATGCCAGCTTACAGCGACTCCGGCAGCTCAAGCCCCAGGCCAAGCGGGACCTGTTACAGGCCTGCGCCGCCGTCATCCTCCTGGATGCCAAGGTCAGTCCGGCGGAACTGGAGGTGCTGAGGGCCATCGGCGCCGTCCTCGATTGCCCTATCCCGCCACTGGTCATCCAAACCTCATCCCCCGCTTGAGCGCGCGTCAGGGGGGCGACCGGTCGACCCTTCCAGACCGCTCAACCCGGTTTCAATATTCCACATCCGGGCACTCGTCCGCGGCGGGACGCAGGGCGGCGACCTCCGCGGGGGTAATGGCGGGTTGCGCATTGCCGTTTGCCCGGGTCAGGTCGTTGGCGAGGCGGGTCACTTCCTCGTCCGTCGCCATCCCGCACAGGGGAAACATATTTCCGGCCCCCTGCAGGGCCTTGATGGCAATGTAGGCGGGCCCGGCGGTGGCCAGGGTGGCACTGCCAAACAGCGGCGGATAAGGACCGACCGGCGCCGAGCCATGGCCATGACAGGCGGCGCAGAGGGTGGCGTAGAGATCGTCCTGCGCCTCGGTCGCCGACGCAGCGGAGAGGTGGCTCAGGGCCAAACCAAGACCGACGACCAGAGCGGTCTTCAGCCGTCCGGCGCGATCGTGCAGATATCCGGTCTTCATCAGGCGACCTCCGGTTGACTCCGCCACTGCTGCTGGAGGACATCCAGGGCGGCATGGGCGGACTGGACCGATCCCTCCATCCAAGCCGGGGTGTGGCTGATATGCTCGCCGGCGAACAGGACCCGCCGGTCGCCCGCCGCCAGCCGCGGCAGATCCTGCTTGCGGGCCTTGTCCGTCCAGACCCCCGCGCAGCCAGCACTCCAGGGGATTCGGGACCAGGCGACGGAGATCGCCGAGCGCAGTTCCTGGCGGACGCCAGGGTGCAGATATTCGAGGTCCTTCAGCCCTGCCTGGATGCGCGCCTCGGGGTCCAGACCGGTGAGACGCAAGCTATCCCGGGAGGCAGGATAGTAAAGCGTGACCAGGCCGCCGCTAGCTTGCCCCGCCACTGACGGGGGGCTGCCACCCGGCCCCAAGGCATTGCCCCCTGGACCTTGCCGAAAGTCGCCATCACCCTTGCCAATGCCCTGCACCCCCGTTGGTAACTCGGGCGAGTGGCGGGCTTGCCCACCGCCCCGGCCCAGCCCCTGACTGGGATACATGAGGATGAGGTTCGGGTCGTCCATGAAGGAGTAACCGCCATAGATGCCATCGTCCAACTCCCAGAAGCGGCGCTGGAAATCGAGCCCGACCTTGACGATGGGTTCATAGCCCAGGGCGCCGATGATCGCCTGGATGGGCGGGGTGAAGTTGCTGTCGATCCGGGAGAGGAGGGTGAAGGGCAGGGTGCAGATCGCCTGCTGGGCCCGTTCCTCGTGGACTGCCCCGGTGGCCAGATCCTTCCAGGTGACCGTCACCCCGGTGGGGTCCTGACGCAGCCGGACCACTTCGGCGCCCAGCCGCAGGCAATCCGGCGGCAGCGCCGCCGCCAAGGCCTGGGGCAACCGGTCCATGCCGCCGGTCAGGGTCATGACCGGGGTAGGAAAGGAAGGGCTGTTGACCTCCGCCGGGATACGGCTCAGGGCACCATAGGTCCAGAGCTCAGCGGCATCCAGGGGTGTCTCCAACTCGCCGGGCCGGTCGGCCCCACCCCGGGGGATGCGGAAACCCCGTGCCGGGCTGCCCACATAGCGACCAGCGGGGTCGAGTTCGCCAAAGCGCCGCGCCCAGGCGGCCAGGTCAGCGGCATCCCCGCCCGGCTCAGCCGCCGGACCCAGCAGTTCCAGCAGCCGCGCCATGGCATGGCCGATCTCATCGCGGTTCAACTGGCGGAAGCGCAACTTCTGGCCGGTGAGGGGATGACCCGGGGTCCGGCGCAGGACCCAGGTCTCGCTCAAGGGACCGCTGGCAAAAAGCTCCAAGGGCAGGCCGAAGCGGTGAACATAGTCCAGTACCCCCCGATGCCCCGGCAGGATGCGGTTGGCACCCGCATTCAGATACTCTCCCGGCGGGAGCCGACAGGTCTGTTCCGCCCCACCGTACTCGACGACCCGATCCCCGCCGCGCAGGGTCCAGCAGCGCCCGCCGACCCGGTCGCGGGCCTCCAGAACCCGCACCCGGCAGCCCGCGCGGTGCAATTCATAAGCGGCAACCAGACCCGCGACACCCGCGCCCAGCACCAGGACATCCTGCCCCCGCCCCGCCCCCTCCGGTAACCGGCCGGGGGGCTGGGGTGACGTGGACGGGGGTTGTTCCCGAGCGGTCACCGGGTTGCTCCCCCAGGCCGACCAGGAGGGTCCTGCCAAGGTGGCGGCCACCGCGGCTAGCAGTAACCTGCGCCGGGTGGGATTTAGAGGGACTCTAGAGGACATACAGGCTCCAGATCAGGGGCTGACTGCGACATAGCTTACGCCGATCAATGCGCCAAAATCCGGCCGGCCAGGTATCACGCCAGCCCTGTTCGCGCGGATGGCGCGGGGTTGCTGAGAGGATTGAGGCCGTTCAGGCACTGGGCCCTCAGGCGTCCTGTCGCTTGGCCAGCGACGGCAGTTGATTGTCGAATGGGGCGTGACGCTTCCAACGATAGGTGTGAAAGTCTCGCTCGTCAGTAGAGAGTATGCGTCCATGCCCCAGGGCTTCGGCCAATACGACCAACGAGGCATCAGCCAGGTCCATGGGCAGATCGGCATACTGGCCCATCAATTCCGCGATGCGTGGCAGATGCTTGTGCTCAATGGAGAAGAGCTCAGCGGCGCCATCGCGCAAGCTCTGGATAAATGCCCGTTGGGCATGCTCACCAACGCGGCTTAGCAGGAGATGGCAGGTTTCGGTGGCGACCGGCCAGGTGGTGATCAGGCCTTCGCGTGACTGGGCAAGCCACGCGGTTGCGGCCTGGTGCCAGTGATCGCGCCGGTTTGCCAGCGCCAGCCAGAAACCGGAGTCAGCGATGATCATCCGTCTTGTTGGCCAGGCACTCGGTCAAGCGCTGCTTGTACTCCCGAGCGAGTTCAGGGTCGGCGTCCCCGCAGCCGATGAAGGCGTTTTCGCGCAGGATGTCGGCTGCGCTTCGGGGCTCGGTAGCCTCTTCTGAGTAGTAGCGATCGATGGCGGCCCGCAACACCTCGGTGCGACTGCACCCCGTGCGCTGACAGAGCTCATCGAGTTTTCTGGCGTGCGCGTCGTCGAGCCTGGCGTTGACTCGCATCTCCTTTCTCCCCCGCGGTTGTATGACGGAGCGTATGACGGGGTATGCCCCCTGTCAATCGGGAAGCGCTCCAGTCCGATAATTGACCTCGGTGCGCGGACCGGACACTATGGAGTTATCCGGGCGCGCACCGTCGCGCCCCCTTCCCCCCCCCGCAGAGAGGACAGCACCATGGCCGGATTGGAACAAATCGAACTCAACCGCTACCACCAGGAACTGGTGCAGGATGTCCAGCACCTGGTCAAAAAGTACTGCCGCATCATGTCCTGGGAAGTCCCCGAGCTGGACGAGCAAGAGGCGCGCCGGCTGATCTTCTCCGCCTTCCGCGAGGCCCTGGACAACGCCGAACAGGGTTGATTGAGGCTACCCTGGGGGGATCTGGGCTGATGAGGTTCGATCTGAGCTAACTGTCATGGGGCGGCGAGCCACGCCCCTGACTATGAAAGACTTCCTCGTGACTTTCGCGCTCATTTGGCCCCTGGCTGACCAGAGTTCCGAGCAGGCCCCGATCGGCAATCCACCCCCCCGCCATCACCCATGAACGACTTCATCAAAGCCCTGACCCTCTGTTGCCTGGCCATCGCCGTCACCGGGTGCGAGGAGTCGCCGGCGGGCCGCAAGCGCATCGCCCTCATCCCGGAGAGCCAGATGGCCGAGATGGGCGACCGGGCCTTCCAGTCCCTGGTGCAGACCCAACCCCTCGCCCAGGATCCGCGCGCCAATGCTCGCCTGACCTGCATCACCCGGGCCCTGATCGAGGAACTGCCACCCGAGCACACCGAGGCGCGGTGGTCGGTGGCCCTCTTCCAGGACCAGACCCCCAATGCCTTCGCCCTGCCCGGCGGCAAGATCGGCGTCAACAACGGCATGCTCAAGGTCGCCCGGACCCAGGACCAGTTGGCCGCGGTCATCGCCCACGAGATCGCCCACGTCATCGCCGACCACGGCAACGAACGCCTGACCCAGGAGATGGCGGTCAAGGGCGGCCTGATGATCGTCGACCTGCTGGCGGACAACCCCGGCAGCCTGGGGCACGAGGTCCTGCGCGGCGCCCTGGGCCTGGGCCTGGGCGTCGAGTATGGCCTGCTGCTGCCCTACAGCCGCACCCACGAGTCCGAGGCCGACCAACTCGGCCTCGACCTCATGGCCAAGGCCGGCTTCGACCCCCGCGCCAGTCTCGACCTGTGGCGCAACATGGCCAAGGCGGGGGGCGGCCAGCCCCTGGAATTTCTCTCCACCCATCCCGCCCATGAGACCCGGCTGGAGGAACTGGAGGCGGCCATGGGACCGGCCATGGCGAAGTTCGAGGCCGCCCGGCGCGCGGGGCGTAAACCGGCCTGTGGCTGATGATGGGGACCGCAACCCCTGAGTTATCCTGAAGCTGGGACGCGCCCGTGGCCGCAGATCCCCCCGCTTGATCGCCCCGGTCACCCGGATGCCCCCGTCGCCAGCATGATCCCCCGACCCCACGCATGACCCGCTCCCCCCCGCGCCGGCCCCGCCGCTCCGGGCTACGCTGGCTCCTTGCCCTGCTGCTGATCCTGGTCGCCCTGACGGCGGCCTGGACCTGGTGGGCGGAGGCCCATCCCCGGGCTGAGCGCGAGGTGCGGACCTGGGTCCACGATCAGCTCCGCGCCTGGTTCCCCGCCGCCATGAACCCGGACGACGGTTGGCATGGCCTGCACCGGCGCGCGCCCGCTAGCGGGACAGCGAACCAACCAGCCGGGGCGGCGCTGTCCCTGGTCCTGATCCATGGCCTGGACGAGCCCGGCGACATCTGGGACGACCTGGCACCCGCCCTGACGGCGGCGGGCCATGCCGTCTGGGAATACCGCCATCCCAATGACCAGGGCATCGACCGCAGCGTCGACTGGTTGGCGGAGCTCTGGCCGAGCCTACCCCCCAGCCCGCCGGTGGTGCTCATCGGCCACAGCATGGGCGGCCTGGTGGCGCGGGATTTCGTCTCCCGCTGGCGGCATCCCGTAGCCTCGGTACAAGGTGAACCCGCAGCAGAGGCAGCACCCGAGGCACCCGGAGGTCCGGAAGCACCTGGAACATCGCCAGCACCTGCCTCATCCGCGGCAATGGCAAAAACGGCACTACCGGCCCCTCCGGTAACGCCAGGGCCACCGGCAGCCTCGGGAATCAGTGGCCCCAGCGTCGCCGGCGTCATCCTGGTCGGCACCCCCAACGCCGGTTCGGAGTGGGCGCGGCTGCGCGTCTGGCTGGAAGTGCGCGATCACTTCGCCAGCCCGGCCCAGCGGCCCCGCGACCTGGCGGCCGGCCTGCGCGATGGCCTCGGCGAGGCGAAGATCGACCTGCGTCCCGACAGCGACTTTCTGAGCGCTCTCAACAGCCGCCCCTGGCCGGCGGAAGTGCCGGTCTTCATCGTCGCCGGGCGACTGGCCAACCTGGTCGACGAGCAGATGGCGGCCTTGAAGGCCGCGGTCATCGCCGCCGGGGCCGAGGACCTGGCGCCCCACCTGGAGCACTGGGATAGCGCCGCCGGGGATACCTTGGGCGACGGGCTGGTCAGCCTGGAATCAGCCCGCCTGCCTGGCATCGAACCCTTGGTCCTCGAAGCCTCGCACCGCGGCCTGGTCCGGCGCCTCTTTGCCGACCGCCCCGATCCACCCGCCATCGCGCCGATCCTGTCCGTCCTGCGCCAATGGGCGCCGTGAACAGGGCTTTAAGAGGCGTTGACGAACTCGCGCAGGATCAACCTGGCCGATTTAGGCCCGCCATTGACAAATAGGGTATTTGTTATGGTGCCGCCGCCGGTCCAGGCTCAATCGGCCAAAATCTCGTCCAGGGTCTTGGCGGTGAGCACGCGCTCGGACCAGCGCAGCAGGGTCTCGGCATCGGCCGTCTCGATCCGCTGATAGACGGCTGCGGGCAGATCGCCGAAGCGCAGGCGGAGCTGGGCGGTCAGGATCCGCGCTTCCCCACGCTGCATACCCTGCTGCATCCCCTGCCGCATACCTTCCTCTCGACCTTCCTCTCGACCTTCCTCACGGCCTTTCTCCAGAAAACGCTGCGCAAAACCGCTCATGATGGCCACCTCGTGCGGGTACAGTTGGGTATAAAGCTGACGTTCATTGTCATCCAGGTCGGCATAGATGTCGACGAAGTCGAGGTATTTGAGCCGCTTCTCGGTGGACGGTTCCAGTTCGATCAGTCCGCGCACGGCCTGGGCGTAGACCAGCAGCTTGTCCGCCGGGGCATAGGCCATGTTGGGCAGATTGAGGCGGGCAACCAGGTTGGGGCTATGGAGATGATCTCGCGCTGGGATCTGCTTCAGGGCGCAGGCCAGGTAGCGGAAATCGAGATAAGTCTTCGTCTCACTGCCCAAGGCCAGCCGGGTCGGGAAAGCGCCAGGGCGCAGAAAGATGACGACGGGCACGACGCGGTCAGTGCCATAGAGTTCAGCTAGGTCCAGGCAGTAATGCGCCAAGCGGTGGATGGAAAAGCGCGCCGGCTCGGTTTCTTCCTCAAAGACGAACAGCAGGGCGGCGCGACGGCCGTCGGGCCATTCCACCAGCAGGGGGACGTCGAGCTCGCGAAAGCGCTCGCCCAGGCGTTCCTTGAGCTGTTCCTCGCGGATGGGCAGGATGCGCGCCCCAGCGTCAACGGCCTGGGCCTCGACCGCGGCGAAGAAGCCGATGGCCTGGTGAGGGTAGTCGACGATGAGGTTCTTGAAGTTCTGGTCGTGGCTCATGGGTGGCGGTTATAGCGAATCCCGATTTAAGACAGACTCTTAACATGAAAAGGCGGGCCTACTTCTTTCACCGGTAGGGGTAAGGCGGCCCTTCTTTGCCCGACCACAAAGGGCTTTTTGCGAAACAAAGCCATTTCTGCCAGCTCAAGCGAAGGGCAACCAAGAGCCCTTACACCTGCCTCGGAAGTGGTTAACGGTCTAATTAATATAGCGTTTACTGACGCGGTGCGGGGGGCCAGGGCGGGATGCGCCAATCGGCCGCCAGCACCAAGAGGCGGAGTCCGGCGGTGGTGGCCGTGCCGGCGAGCAGGGTCAGCCAGGAGGCCAGCCCCAGGGTTTCCAGCCCGACGAACACCCAACAACCGGCGAAGGCGCAGAGGGCATAGGGGCGATGGTCCTGAAAGACCACCGGGATCTCGTTGCACAGCACGTCGCGCAAGACCCCGCCGAAGACGCCGGTGATGACCCCGATCAGGACCACCGGCAGGAGGGGCAGTTCCGCCGCCAGGCCCAGGGCGGCGCCGGAGACGGCGAACAGGCCCAGCCCCAGGGCGTCGGTGGTCTGCATGACCCGCTCCGCCCAGCGATGGCCAAGGAATTTGGTGAAGGGTGGGACCACCAGGGTCAGGACCATCACCAGCCAGACGTATTCCTGATGCTCCACCCAGAAGAGGGGGCGCCGGTCCAGCAGGACATCGCGCAGGGTGCCGCCACCAAAGGCGGCGACGAAGGCCACGGTGAAGACCCCGACGATGTCCATGCCCTTGCGCACGGCCACGATCAGACCGGAGACGGCGAAGACGATGATGGCGCTGATTTCGATAAAGGTCAGCATGGCGGTGAAGCGGTTCATGTGCGGTGTCTCTGGGGGGCAACCCGGCGGAGGGTCATCATAGGGTCGGATGGCCTCACAGCTCCTCTACCCTGTCGAGCATCCTTACGGCCTGGGCCCGCCACCGCGCCAGGCTCTCCGGGTCCATCCGATCAAGGTTGCGGTAGACCAGCCCCAGGCGGGGATTGGGCCGCAACCGCTCCGCGTGACGGGCGAAGAAGTCCCAATAGAGAAGGTTGAAGGGACAGGCCCGCTCGCCCTCCTTGGCCTTCTTGTCGTAAGGGCAGCCCCGGCAGTGATCGCCCATGCGATCCAGGTAGGCGGCACTGCTGACATAGGGCTTGGTGGCCATGCGGCCGCCGTCCGCGAACTGGCTCATGCCCAGGGTGTTGGGCGCCTCCACCCACTCGAAGGCGTCGATGTAGATGCCCAGGTACCAGCGGTGCAACTCCGCCGGGTCCAGGCCGGCAAGCAGGGCGAAGTTCCCGATCACCATCAGGCGCTGGATGTGATGGGCGTAGGCCTGCGCCAGGGACTGGCCGATGGCGCTGGCCAGGCAGGCCATGCGCGTCTGGCCGGTCCAGAACCAGGCGGGCAGGGGGCGCTGGTGGTCGAAGAAGTTGACCTCCGTGTAGCCCGGCATGTTGGCCCAATAGACCCCGCGCACGTATTCCCGCCAGCCGAGGATCTGGCGAATGAAGCCCTCCACCGCCGCCAGGGGCGCCCGGCCGGCGCGCCAGGCGGCCTCGGCGGCCTCAATCACCTCTCGGGGGTCGAGCATCTTGGTGTTGAGGGCGAAGGACAGGAGAGAATGAAAAAGGCGCCAGCCGCGGGAGGACAGGGCATCCTGAAAGTCGCCGAAGTGGGGCAGGGGCCCGGTGACGAAGGCGTCGAGTTGCGCCAGGGCCTCGGCGCGATTGAGGGGCCAGCGGCAGGCGGCGGCCTGGGGATCGCCCAGGGTGATGACGCCGGCGGCCTGGATGGTGCGCCACAGGGCGGTATGGTCGTGAACGGGACGCGCATCGGCGGGCTCGGGGGGGCTGCCAGGCCAGGGTTTGCGATTCTCGCTGTCGAAATTCCACTGGCCGCCCACGGGCTGACCGGACGCATCCAGCAGGACCTGATGCCGCCGACGCAGGGTGCGGTAGAAGTGTTCGAGCAGCCACTGCCGGCGGCCCTTGAAGATCGCGGCGGCCGTGCCGCGCTCGGTATAAAAGTGCTCGCTGTCCACCATCCGGCAGGGGATCGGCTGACGGCGCGCCCAGTCCGCCAACTGGGCGTCCAGCCGCCACTCGTCCGGGGCCTGGTACTCCAGGGCGCAGGCGGCGTAGTGCTGGATCAGAGCCTCCAGGTTGGCGGGGAGGGACTGACGGTTGGCGGGATCGTCGATGGCGACATAGCGCACCCGATGGCCGTTGGCCTTGAGCTGGCGGGCGAAATCGCGCATGGCGGCGAAGATGGCCAGCACCTTCTGGGCATGATGAAGCACATAGTCCGTCTCCTGGCGGATCTCCATCAGGACATGGACCACGTCCGGGCTGGTGGCGTCGAACCAGGAATGACGGGGATTGAGCTGGTCGCCCAGAATCAGGCGCAAGATAGGTCCGGAGCTGGAACTGGTTGGCATGGCACCGCTGGCGGAGAAGGTGGGTTTTACCGATACTTTAGTGCCAGGTCATGCCCCCTGGCCAGCCAGAGACCCAGCCAGAGAGCCAGCCGGCCCGGAACAACCGCGACTGGATGGGCGATGGAGACTCCTTCACCAGCCATGGCGCCATCCTCACCCGCCCGTCAGAGCCCCCCGCCATGAACCCGAATCTCTTGATGCCCGCCGTGACCCTGAAAGCCGGCGATGCCCTGCTAGTGATTGACGTGCAGCGCGACTTCATGCCTGGCGGCGCCCTCGGCATTCAGGAGGGGGAGCTCATCATCCCACCCCTGAACCGGGTCATCACCGCTTTCCTTCGCCAGCGTCTTCCCGTCCTCTACTCCCGCGACTGGCACCCGGCGGACCACTGCTCATTCCAGGCCCAGGGCGGTCCCTGGCCACCCCACTGCGTCCAGAACAGCCCCGGTGCGGCCTTTGACGCCCGCCTGGACCTGGCACCCAAGCCCCTGATCTTTTCCAAGGGCCAGCACCGGGCGGAGGACCAGTATTCCGCCTTCCTGGCCGAGGATGAGGGGGGCCAGCCCCTGAGCGCCACCCTACGCCGGCAGGGCCTGCGTCGGCTCTTCGTCGCCGGCCTGGCGACGGACTATTGCGTCAGTAACACCGCCCTCGATCTGCGGCGGGCGGGCTATGGGGTCATCGTCCTGACCGATGCCTGTCGGGCCGTGAATCTCGATCCGGACGATGAGCGCCTGGCCTTGCGGCGCATGGCGGGTGCCGGCGCCACCCTGGTGGCGACCACCGACCTAGGAATTTATCCCTGAAGAATTGGCGTTTCGGTCGGACGAAGACATTGCGAGACAGGGCGGCAGCATGGTCAGACATGATCTGGCCTTATCTGACCTGGGGTGGCCTGGCGCGGCTGGGATCAGGTGGGAGCGAAAAAACGAAAGTGCTTTTGCAATTGCGATAGGTTCAATTCCGATAGGTAAAGACGATGAACCCCCTGACCAGCCCCCTGCTGACGGATCTCTATCAGTTGACCATGCTGGAGGCCTATGTCACCGGGGGCATGCGGGAACGGGCGGTCTTCGAGTTCTTCGCCCGCGCCCTGCCCCCCGGGCGATCCTTCCTCATCGCCTGTGGTCTGGACAATGCCCTCGACTATCTGTCCCGGCTGCACTTCTCCGCCGCCGAGATCGCCTATCTGCGCGGTACCCGCCGCTTCTCCCCGGCCCTGCTCGACTACCTGGCGGGTTGGCGCTTCACCGGCGAGGTCCATGCCCTGCCGGAGGGCACCCCCTTCTTCCCCAACGAGCCCATGATCCGCGTCGAAGCGCCGATCGGCGAGGCGCAACTGGTCGAGACCCGCCTGATCAACATCCTCCACTACCAGACCCTGGTCGCCTCCAAGGCGGCGCGCTGCGTGCTTGCCGCTAAGGGTCGCGCCAGCCTGGTCGACTTCGGGCTGCGGCGGGCCCACGGCGCCGACGCCGGCCTGGCCGCGGCCCGGGCCAGTTACATCGCCGGCTTCATAGGCACCTCCACGGTGCTGGCGGAACCCCTATACCAGATCCCCATCTTTGGCACCATGGCCCACTCCTTCGTCCAGGCCCACCCGAACGAGCAGGAGGCCTTCGTTGACTTCTGCCGGGCCAATCCCACCAATACCACCCTGCTCATCGACACCTATGACACCCTGCGGGGCGCCCGCCACGCCGTCGCCGCCGCCCGGCGGCTGGCCAAGGAGGACATCCGGGTCCAGCGCGTCCGCCTGGACAGCGGCGATCTCCTGGCGCTGTCCCAAGGGGTGCGGCGGATCCTGGACGAGGGGGGCTTCCCGGACATCCAAATCTTCGCCAGCGGCGACCTGGACGAATACCGCCTCCGGGACCTGCTCGCCGCCGGCGCGCCCATCACCGGCTTTGGCATCGGCACCCGGCTCGACACCTCGGCGGATGCGCCCTATCTGGAATGCGCCTACAAGCTCACCGAGTACGCCGGCCAGGCGCGGATGAAGCAGTCGGCGGCCAAGGTCACCCTGCCCGGGCGCAAGCAGGTCTTCCGCCAGTACCAGGACGGCCTGATGCGCGGCGACACCCTCGGGCTGATGGCGGATGACCTGGGGGGCAGGCCCCTTCTCGAGCCGGTCATGGCCAACGGCAAACGCCTGGGCCCGGCCAAATCACTGGCGGACATCGCCCGCTACACCCAGGAGCAACTGGCCAGCCTGCCGCCCGAGCTCCGGACTCTCGAAGCCCCGGCGGCTGCTTATCCGCTCACCATCAGCCCCGCGCTGGCGGCGCTGCGGGCGGAAACGGAACGGCGGCTGACGGAGACGGAGATGAAGACGGGGACGGGTGCGGGGCCGTGAATGGCCCACACGCGGCGGGGCGGTTTTCGACCGGACACAGGAGGGCTTTCGACCCCCTCTAACCTCAGTCCTGGCCGCCCTCGGCGAAGCGGTTATGGGCGCCATCGCACAGGGGCGGGGTGGCGGTCTGCTTGCACTGACAGAAGAAATAGGTACCGTCGGACTCGGCGGTGAAGGGCACGGGATTGAAATCCCCGGTATGGGAACCGTCGCAATAAGGCTGGTTGGCCGACAGGCCGCAACTGCACCAGTAAATGGTCTGGCCGGCCTTGAGTTCGACGGCGGCGGGCTCGGTGGCGGCGATCATGGGCTCAATCATGGTGGTAACCTCCTCAAGAGTTGTTTGTTTTGCTTGAAAGACCTGGCCCTCTGGCGACAGTACCTCATGGGGTCTTTTATCGTCAGGGGTAAGGCGAGCCCCTCGTGAAAGCGAGCGGGGCAAATCGCCAGGGTAAGTTGGTCGTGCCTTGCGCCCTTGGTGATCGTTCAAGGGTACTTGGTCGTCCTCAGGATCCCTGGGGTCAATCATAAAGTAGATAGGGTGCGCGCTCCTCGCCCCAGACGGCCTCGTCCGCGACCATGCGCGCCTCCAGGTCGTCAGGGGTGGCCTGGGGGTCGTCGACCCAATCGCGCAGCAGGGTGCCGCCGGCCAGGAGATCGATGGCCAGGCGCTCGGTCTCGTATTCATAGGGGAAGATCCGCCATAGCGGGTAATCCGGATATTCCCGGCGCAGGGTCTTGAGGAAAAGGGCCACCAGCCTGTAGGGGCGGAAACGAGGGTGGTCGTAGCTCGCCAGGTCGGTATGGATCTGGATGCCGGAGCAGAGTTGCCCGGCGTGCTTGTGAAAGGTCGGCTCGAAGTGACAGGGCCGCAGCAGGGCACCCGCCAGCCAGTCCGGCCGCCAGTCGCGCATGCGGCTGAGCAGGCGACGGCCGTCGATATCTGGCGCCCCGAGGATCTCCAGGGCCACCGTCGTCCCCCGCCCCTCGGACAGGGTGGTGCCTTCGAGGAGCACGGTGCCGGGGAAACAGCGGGCCATGTTGAGGCTGGAGGCATTGGGGCTGGGATTGACCCAGGGCCACTCGTGGAGGGGCCAGCCGTAGCCAGGGGCGGCGTCGATGCGATAGCCGGTCATGGCGACGACCTCCAGGTCGACGGTCAGGCCCTGGTCCCGGCGCAGCCAGGCCGCCAGCCAGCGGGCCAGTTCGCCGAAGGTCAGGCCATGGCGCATGATCAGGGGGGCGACGCCGACGAAGCTCTCCCAGCCGGGCTCCAGGAGCGTCCCTTCCACCGGGCGGCCAGCGGGGTTGGGGCGATCCAGCACCCACACCGGCTTGCCGAGCCGGGCACAGGCCTCGAGCAAATAGGCCAGGGTGGTGACATAGGTATAGATGCGGGTGCCGATGTCCTGGAGGTCCACCAGCAGGACATCGAAGGTCGCCAGCATGGCGGCCGTCGGACGGCGGACCTCGCCATAGAGGCTGAAGACGGGAATGCCATGGAGGGGGTCGCGATAGTCCGGACTCTCGATCATGTTGTCCTGCTTGTCGCCCCGCATCCCATGCTGGGGACCGAAGGCAGCGACCAGTTCGAGGCCGGGCGTCGCCCGCAGGGCATCGAGGCTATGCTCCCCCGCCGCGGTCAGGGAGGCGGGGTGCCCCAGCAGGGCGAGGCGCTGGCCGCGCAGACGGTCGAGCAGATCCGGGCGGGCCAGAAGAGCGGAGATGCCGGGTTGCATGTCCTGGGTCGATCCTGAGAGTTAAGCGAAGGGTAAAGCATACTGCGGGGCCACCGTGGAACGTGGAGAAATTATTGCCGGGGATTCTTGTCTGTAATCGCTTAACGTGCCTATAATTGAGGGTTTCTTAGAGGCGGGCCTCGCAACTCCCGTCTCCTCTCGTCCCCCGATCCTTGGCGCGGTTTCGTTCCAAACCCCACCAGGCCCGGTTTGGTAAACCCCAGGAAGCAGCAATGACAGACCTCTCAAACTACCGAAACATCGGTATCTTCGCCCACGTGGACGCGGGAAAGACGACGACTACCGAGCGTATTCTCAAGCTCACCGGCAAGATTCACCGCCTGGGTGAGGTGCATGACGGCGAGTCCACCATGGACTTCATGGAGCAGGAGGCCGAGCGCGGCATCACCATCCAGTCCGCCGCCACCTCCTGCCAGTGGAAGGGCTGTCGGCTGAACGTCATCGACACCCCCGGTCACGTCGACTTCACCATCGAGGTCTATCGCTCCCTCAAGGTCCTGGACGGCGGCATCGGCGTCTTTTGCGGCTCCGGCGGCGTCGAGCCCCAGTCGGAGACCAACTGGCGCTACGCCAACGACTCCCGCGTCGCCCGCATCATCTACGTCAATAAGCTCGACCGCATCGGCGCCAACTTCTATCGCGTCGTCGATCAGGTGCAGAACGTGCTGGGCGCCCGCCCCCTGGTGATGGTCCTGCCCATCGGCCTGGAGAGCAGCTTCGTCGGCGTGGTCGATCTGCTGACCCGTAAGGCCTGGGTCTGGGACGACTCCGGCGCCCCGGAGAACTACAGCATCCAGGACGTCCCCGCCGACATGGCCGACCAGGTCGAGGAATGGCGCGAGAAGCTGATCGAGATCGCCCTGGAGCAGGACGACGAGGCCCTGGAGAAGTATTTGGAGGGTGAGGAGCCGGACCTGGAGACGATCAAGGCCTGCGTCCGCAAGGGCACCATCAACCTGGACTTCTTCCCCACCTACTGCGGCTCTTCTTTTAAGAACAAGGGCATGCAACTGGTGCTCGACGCCGTGGTGGACTACCTGCCCAATCCCATGGAGGTCAAGCCCCAGCCTGAGGTCGACTTGGAGGGCAACGAGACCGGCGAGTACGCCATCGTCGATCCCGAGCGACCCCTGCGCGCCCTGGCCTTCAAGATCATGGACGACCGCTTCGGCGCCCTGACCTTCACCCGTATCTACTCCGGGAAGATCAAGAAGGGCGACTCGGTGTTGAACACCTTCACCGGCAAGACCGAACGTATCGGCCGCATCGTCGAGATGCACGCCGACTCCCGCGAGGAACTGGACTCGGCCCAGGCCGGCGACATCGTCGCCCTGCTGGGGATGAAGAACACCCAGACCGGTCACACCCTCTGCGATCCCAAGCATCCGGCGACCCTGGAGCCCATGGTCTTCCCCGATCCGGTCATCTCCATCGCCATCGCCCCCCGCGACAAGAATGGCGCCGACAAGCTGGGCGTGGCCCTCAACAAGATGATCCAGGAGGACCCCTCCTTCCGCGTCGAGACCGACCCGGAGAGTGGCGAGACCATCATCAAGGGCATGGGCGAGCTGCACCTGGACATCAAGGTCGACATCCTCAAGCGCACCCACGGCATCGAGGTCGAGGTCGGCAAGCCCCAGGTGGCCTACCGCGAGACCCTGACCAAGCGCATCGAGGACAGCTACACCCACAAGAAGCAGACCGGCGGCTCGGGCCAGTTCGCCCGCATCGACTATGCCATCGAACCCGGCGAGGCCGGTGCCGGCTACCAGTTCGAGTCCGTGGTCACCGGTGGCACCGTGCCCCGCGAGTTCTGGCCCGCGGTGGACAAGGGCTTCAAGGACAGCATGAAGGAAGGCGTCCTGGCCGGCTTCCCGTTGCTCGACGTCAAGGTCACCCTCATCGACGGCAGCTACCACCCGGTGGACTCCTCCGCCATCGCCTACGAGATCGCCGCCAAGGGGGGTTATCGCCAGTCGGTGCCCAAGGCCGCGCCCCAGTTGATGGAGCCGATCATGAAGGTCGACGTCTTCACCCCGGAGGACCACGTCGGTGACGTCATTGGCGATCTGAACCGCCGTCGGGGTATGATCAAGGCGCAGGAATCGGGACCCAACGGGGTGCGCGTCAAGGCCGACTGCCCCCTGAGCGAGATGTTCGGTTACATCGGCGACCTGCGCACCATGACCTCCGGGCGTGGGCAATTTTCCATGGAATTCTCCCACTACGCGCCCTGCCCCAAGCAGGTGGCCGAGGCCGTGATCAAGGAGGTACAGGAGCGCAAGAAGGGCTGATCAACCGGTCCCCGACTCTGCTGGATGCTCGCCGGCCTGGCCGGCGAGCGTGGCTCATCTCCCGCTGGCACCGGCCTCGCCCGTCGGGTCCGTTGCCGCCCCTGAACCTGAGAGAGAGGCGAAATGCTTTCCGAGCACCACGACATCGATCACGAATTTCCGGAATATCACCAGAAGCTCGAGGCCTTGTGCGCGACCGACGCGGCGTTCGCCGACCTGGTCAAGCGACACGATAGCCTCGATGATGAGATCCGCGAACTCGAGGAGCGCGGTTCCCCCATCGCCGACGAAAGCATTGAATCCATGAAATTCCGCCGTGCGGAACTGAAGGACGAGATCTACGCTCGCCTGCGCAAGGGCTAGGTCAACCTCGTCGCCCCTGATCTCCATCCCGCCCCGGGTCCGAGCGCCCACCCGTCCTCACCTCCTCACCAGGTCAAGCGAGCGTTCGCGATTGCTTGACCTGGTTGCCTCCGTACCCCATCGGTGACCACGGCTGACTGCCTGATGGCCCCGCGCCCGCCGCGACGGTCACTCCCGGTGAACGCCGTCTTATCGTCCATCATCCGTCACCAGGAAGACCACCCCGTCGGACAGTCCACCCCGTCGGGCACCGCGCCTTGACGAACGCTGATTAATCGGCTGGCTTACTGGGAATTATCCCTGATGGATAGTAGCGACTGGTGGGGCGAGGGGGTATTCTCGCCAAGTGAAAATCCCGCCCTTGCGCGGGATTACGTCTTGACCAGGCCCTGCGGGAAGTAGGCGCCGCAACGACCTCTAACAGGTTGATTTGATACATGACCGGATCCGGATCTGGCCATGCGCCTTGAAGTGATTACCAGGATGGCGATTTTCAAGGGGTCCGCAAAAACGGCAACGGCGGAGGCCACTCGCTCGCCCCCCGTCCGGTTGTTCGCCAAACCCATTCCGCTAGACGGAGGAAAGTCCATGACGGAAGTCGTCGCAACCAACGAGACCATTCTGGTGGTCGGTGGTGGCATCAGCGGCATGACCGCCGCCCTCGAGGCCGCCGAGACCGGCAAGCAGGTCGTCCTGGTTGAAAAGCGTCCTTATCTGGGTGGCCGCGTCTCCCAGCTCTACAAGTATTTCCCCAAGCTCTGCTTCCCCACCTGTGGTCTGGAGATCAACCAGCGCCGCGCCAAGATGAACCCCAACCTGCGCGTCCTGACCATGGCCGAGGTCACGGGGCTCAAGGGCGAGAAGGGCAACTACACCGCCACCGTCAAGATTTCCCCCCGCTATGTCAATGGCAACTGCACTGCCTGCGGCGAGTGCGAGAAGGCCGTCAGCAGCGAGTTCGACGACGAGTACAACTATGGCCTCGGCAAGCGTAAGGGCGCCTACCTACCCTACCGCATGGCCCACCCGGCCCAGTACGTCCTCGACCCGCGCCTGATCGGCACCCCCGAAGCCGATCAGGCCAAGGCCGCCTGCAAGTACAACGCCATTGACCTGGACATGCGGGAAGAGAGCGTCGACTTCCCCTGCGGCGCCGTCATCTGGGCCACCGGTTGGCAGCCCTACGATGCCGCCAAGATTCAGCCCTACGGCTACGACCGCTTCCCCAACGTCATCACCTCGGTGGAGTTTGAGCGCCTGGCCGATCCCCAGGGTCCCACCGGCGGCAAGCTGGTACGGCCCTCCGACGGCAAGGAGGCCAAGAAGGTCGCCTTCATCCAATGCGCCGGCTCCCGCGACCGCAACCACCTGTTGCACTGCTCGCGCATCTGCTGCATGGCCAGCCTCAAGCAGTGCACCTACGTGGCCGATGCCTGGGGTAAGGACGCGGACGTCAGCGTCTATTACATCGACCTGCGGGCCATCGACCGCTTCGAGGACTTCTACGCCAAGGTGCGCGGCATCGAGCAGGTCAAGTTCATCAAGTCCAAGCCCGCCTCCATCGTCGCCGACAAGGAGGGCAACCCGGTGGTCCACGGCGTGGACACCGAGGGCTACAACCGTTACGCGGACAGCTTCGACCTGGTGGTCCTGGCCATCGGCATGGAGCCCTCGGTGGATCAGGCCAGCTTCCCCGTCGACATCGTCCTGAACCGCGAGGGCTTCATCGAGGCCGACGAGGCCAATGGCGGCGTCTTCGCCGCGGGCTGCGCCTCGGATGCCCTGGACGTGAACCGGGCGGTCCAGCATGCCACCGGCGCGGCGCTGCGCGCCATCCAGGTCGTTCACGGCGCCGCCGGAGTGGAGGGTTAATTCCATGGCAGCAGACAAGAAATTCGCTGGCTACCTGTGCACCGGCTGCGGCATCGGTGACCGCCTGGACGCCAGGCAGCTCTCCCAGATCGCCACCCGGGAAGGCAAGATGGCCGCCTGCAAGGAGCACCCCATGCTGTGCTCCGCCGAGGGCGTGCAACTGATCCGCGACGACATCGCCGCCGGCAACGCCACCCATATCATGATCGCCGCCTGCTCGCGGCGGGCCAAGGTCGAGGCCTTCAGCTTCCCCGAGGTGGCCATGTCCCGCGCCAACCTGCGTGAGGGCGTCATCTGGCTGCGCCCCGAGGGTGACGAGCACCAGGAGACCACCCAGGAGATGGCGGACGACTATGTGCGCATGGCCTGCGCCGAGGTCCGCTTCATGACCCAGCCCACCGGCTCCGGTGAGCAGAGCCTCAACCGCAGCCTGCTGGTGGTCGGCAATGGCGTCACCGCCATGACCTCCTCACTGGAGGCGGCCAAGGCCGGCTACGGCGTGCACCTGGTGTGCGACGAGGGTGAACTGGGCGGGGTCTACAAGGACCTCTACAAGCGCGTGCCCTTCCGCGCCGCCCCGGTCGGCGTCTCCAACGCCCGCACCGCGCCCCTGCCCCAGCCCGAGGAGCCGGGCGTGGCGGAGATGATCGCCGCCATCCAGGCCAACCCCAGGATCCAGGTCCACCTCAACGCCAAGGTCACCAAGACCAGTGGCGCCCCGGGGCGCTTCTCCGCCGACATCAGCGTCGAGTCCGGCAGCACGGTCACCGAGAACTTCGGCGCCATCGTCCAGGCCAGCGACTACAAGCCCTACGACGCCAACCTGTTGCCGGAATTCGCCTACGGCAAGTCGCCGGACGTGGTGACCAACTTTGAGCTGGAGCGCCTGGCCAAGGCCGCCAACGGCGGGCCCCTCAAGCGCCCCTCCGACGGCAAGGAGGTCAAGGCGGTAGCCTTCATCCAGTGCGCGGGTCAGCGTTCGGACCAGGAGGGGCATCTGCCCTACTGCTCCGGCTTCTGCTGCACCGAGTCCATCAAGCAGGCCATGTACTTCAAGGCCCAGAACCCGGGCTGCGACGCCACCTTGCTGTTCGACGACCTGCGCACCCCGGGCGCCGCCGGCGAGGACTTCTACCGTGCCGGCCAGCAGGCCCAGGTCACCTTCTCCAAGGGCAAGGCCAGCGCCGTGGACATCAACGGCGGCAAGCTCACGGTCAAGTTCAAGGATCTGATCCTGGACGAGGACACCGCCATGGAATGCGACCTGGTGGTGCTCGCCACCGGCCAGGTGCCCAACTCGGGTCCGGACCCCTACGCCCAGCTCGCCGTGGACGAGGCCCCCACCGAGGAGGAGAAGGCCGCCGCGCGCAAGGCCCTGGAGGTGGCCCCGCCGTCCATCCTCAACCTCGACTATCGCCAGGGCACCGACCTGCCGCACCTGAAGCACGGCTTTGTCGACTCCCACTTCATCTGCTTCCCCTATGAGACCCGCCGCACCGGCATCTACGCCGCCGGTCCCGTGCGCCGGCCCATGGACATGAAGCAGGCTATCGACGATGCCGCCGGCGCCACCCTCAAGGCCATCCAGGCCGCCGAGAACGCCGCCCGCGGCGCCGCCGCCCACCCGCGCGTCGGTGACCTCTCCTACCCGACCTTCCGCAAGGAAGGCTGCACCCAGTGCAAGCGCTGCACCGTGGAATGCCCCTTCGGCGCCATCAACGAGGACGAGCAGCGTTACCCGCAGTTCAACGAGTCCCGCTGCCGGCGCTGCGGCACCTGCATGGGCGCCTGCCCGGTGCGCGTCATCTCCTTCGAGAACTACTCCATCGACAGCGTCGGCCAGCAGATCAAGGCCGTGGACATGCCGGACGAGTTCTCCGAAAAGCCGCGCATCCTGGCCCTGGCCTGCGAGAACGACGCCTACCCGGCCCTGGACATGGCCGCCCAGTCCGGTGGCCAGATCTCGCCCTTCGCCCGCGTCATCCCGGTGCGTTGCCTGGGCTCGGTCAGCCTGTCCTGGATCACGGACGCCCTCAACTCGGGCTATGACGGCATCGTCCTCATGGGCTGCCGGCGCGACGATGACTACCAGTGCCACTTCGTGCGCGGCTCCAAGATGGCCGCCGAGCGCCTGAGCAAGGTGGGCGACACCCTCCAGCAGCTCAACCTGGAGCAGGAGCGCATCCAGGTCTACGAGGTCGCCATCACCGACGTCCAGCGGGCCCCGCAACTCATCAACGACATGGCCGCGACGGTCGAAAAGATCGGCATGAGCCCCTTCAAGTTCTGACGAGCTGGGGCGCGCCCCGGCGCGCCCCAGGAGAGAGGAATACCGACAATGAGCGATCTGAACACGGCGATGATCGAAAGGTATCGCACCAACTTCCTCAAGGAGGTGGAGGCCAACGTCGAGGAGGGCGAGTGGGTCAAGATGTGCATGCAGTGTGGCGTGTGCTCCGGCTCCTGCCCCCTGGGCAAGTTCTGGGCCCACCCCCCGCAGGAGATCTTCATGATGATCCGCGCCGGCAAGCGCGAGGAGGTCCTGTCCTCCGACTCCATGTGGATGTGCACCTCCTGCTACAACTGCATCGTGCGCTGCCCGCGGGAACTGCCCATCACCCACATCATGCACGGCCTGGCCACCTACGCCAAACGCCTGGGTCTGGTACCCCAGAACCAGCCGACCGCCCGCTTCGCCCAGATGTTCTGGGACAACCTGATGAAGAAGGGGCGGGTCAACGAGCTGAAACTCGGCCTGGCCCTCTACTTCATGAACGGCTTCGGCGAAGGGGTCAAGACCGCCCTCAAGAAGCAGAAGCTGGGCATGAACATGATGAAGACCGGCCGCATGAATCCCATGGAGATCCTCGGCGGCCATGCCGTCAAGGACCTGAGCGGCTTCCAGAAAGTCATCCAGAAGGCCCAGGAGCTGGAAGACGCCCGCATCGCCCAGCATGGCGCCCGTCAGGGCGCCTGAGGAGGAGACACCCATGGCCAAGCGACAATATTCCTTCTATCCCGGCTGCTCCTCCCAGAAGGGCGCCTCCTCCTCCAACTACCTGGTCTCGGTGCAGACCATGTGCGAGGAGCTCGACATCCAGCTCAACGAGATCCCGGACTGGAACTGCTGCGCCGCCTCCATCGGCTACGCCGGCGGCGGTGAGCTGCCGCGCCTGACCCTGTCGGCGCGCAACATCGCCCTCTCCGAGCAGCACCATGCCGGCCAGGACATCGTCGCCACCTGCGCCGCCTGCTGGCTGTCCACCCGGGAGGCCGCCGAGCGCCTGCACGAGGACCAGTCCCTGCTGGCCGAGTGCAACACCGCCCTGGCTGAGGCCGGTCTCAAGCTGAAGAACGCGACGCCCATCAAGCACATGGCCGAGGTCTTGGTGGAGGACATCGGCTACGAGACCATCGCCGCCAAGGTCAAGAAGCCCCTGTCCGGCATCAAGATCGCCGGCTACGTCGGCTGCCAGACCAACCGCCCCTTCGGCATCGCCGGCGAGTCCTACGAGAACCCCCGCTACCTGGACAAGCTGGTGGAGGCCCTGGGTGGTGACGCCCTGACCGGCTACGAGAAGAAGGTGCAATGCTGCGGCGGCGCCCTGGCCTTCTCCGAGCCGGCCAAGTCCCAGGAGATGGTCAAGGGCATCATCGAGGCCGCCTACGACCATGGCGCCGACCTCATCGTCACCCCCTGCCCGGTGTGCCAGATGAACGTCGAGGTCTATCAGGACGAGATCAACGCCACCTATGGCACCCAGTTCAAGATGCCGGTGGTCTACTACTCCAACCTGATGGCCGTCGCCTTCGGCCGCAGCGCCAAGGAGGCTGCCCTCAACGCCCAGATCATCCCCGCCAAGGCCCTGGACGATCTGGCAGCCAAGTAGCTGCTCCGCTAGCGCTGCTGAGGGCTTGCTTCCGCAGCTGCCTCGGCGCTAAGCACCAGCCTTGAAGGCCCGCTAAGCGGGCCTTTTTTGTTCTCACCGCCAATCAGTTGGTGGCGCTCCCGGGTCGGGTGGCGTCTGGCGGGGGAACGCCGTGAATAGGGTCCCTGTAGGCTTGACGACAGCATCCAAGCTGTCGACACCCCCGCCAGACGCCCCCGACCCTTGGCGATGAGCCTGGAAACCAAAGTTCGGGCGCGATGGTGCCCAGGGTCAGGCTTCCGGGGCGATCTGATGGCGGGAGACGAGGACCTTGTTGGTCCGCCCCAGCAGGTCGAGGAGGAGTTGGACGCGCTCCTCGCCGGTCTCGGCGAGGATGCTGGCGGGAAGGCCGGTGAAGGGCCCGCTGAGGATCTGGACGCGATCGCCGGGCTGGAAGAGGTGCTCCTGGCGCACCACGCCCGGTTCGTCGGTCGCGGCGGCGATGAGCTGCTCGATCAGCTCCGCCGGGACGATGGCCGGCTCTCCGCCAAAGCGGACCAGGCCGAGGGCGCCGCGGGTGGAGCGGATGGGTGAGCTGTCCCGGGTCAGCATGTCGAGGCGGATGAAGAGGTAGCCCGGGAAGAGGGGCTCGATGACTTCATGCCAGCGCCCGCGCCGCCGTCGGGCGGCCTTGACCCGGGGGAGGAAGGTGTGGAACCCCTGACGTTGGAGGTTTTCCTCGGCCAGTTGCTCGTCACGAGCCTTGGTGTGAACGGCGTACCAATGTTCCATCGTGGATCTACTGGCTCACTTCAATCAGGGTTGGCGAAGACTCGTCTTCGGGAACACCGGCGTATGGTGGCGGAAAAGGGCCTAGCCAGGGTGTCATCGAGCAACCCGGCTGGTCCAAGGCTCTTCGCATGACGGTAATGGTCCTATCCAAGGTGCCGGAAGGTGAGGGGCAGGCTAGCCGGTGCGGCCAAGGCATGGCAAGCCGGTGATTGCAGGCCGTCAGATGGCCAGGCCGTCCAGCTCGTCAGGGGGCCGGGCCAGGGCCTGCGCCAGGAGGGGAGCCAATTCCAGGCGGTTAGTCGGGTGGGGGATGCTGTCGGTGCTCCAGACGTTGGCGACGCCGGCCTGGCTCAGCCGCTCCAGGGTGCCCTCCAGGAAAAGGGCGTGGGTGACCAGGACCGAGAGGGTGGCGGGACGGGTCGCGGCCAGGGCGGCGACGGCGGCCTCCAGGGTGCGGCCGGTGCTGGCGACATCGTCCACAAGGACCAGGTGGCGACCCCGGGGGGGCGGATCGGGAAAATAGACCTCGACCTCGCGGTCGCCGTGGCGGACCTTGGCTCCGATCCGGTACGCGAGGCCAGCGTGGGCGGCGATGGCGGCCACCCACTGCTGGGCCTCTTCATCCGGGCCGATGAGGACCGGGGCCTCCAGTTCGCGGGCCAGGAAGTCCGCCATCAGGGGGGCGGCGGTCAGGCACTGGGCCTGGGACACCGGGATGGCCTCACCCAGGGTCGCCACCCGGTGCAGGTGCGGATCGACGGTGACCAGGGCGTCCACCCACTGGGCCAGTAGGCCGCCGATGATGGGCTGGCTGATGGCCTCGCCGGGGTTGAAGGCCTTGTCCTGGCGCATGTAGCACAGGTAGGGGGCGACCAGGGTCAGGTGCCGCGCCCCCAGTTCGCGGGCGGCGCTGGCGGTCAGGGCGAGTTCGATGAGCTTGTCGTTGGGGTGAACCAGGCTACGGCAGAGGATGAGCCGCTCGCCCAGGCCGGCGGGGAGGCGCACCCGGCTCTCGCCGTCGGGGAAGCGATGTACCTCGACCTCGGCGTAGGGCAGGCCGGCGGCGGCGGCCAGGCGGCGGGCGGGTTCCCGGTAGTCCGGGAAGCCGAGGACGAGGTTTGAGTGAGAGTTCAGGTTCACGCGCTTACCTTGTTGATGCCCAGCCCGATGGGTGCTCATTCCGGAGGAGATGCCGATTATTTTTCGGCGCCTCCCATCATGGCCAGTTGCTGATCAAAGCCAGATGCCGACGGGTGACAGGCATGCCCGAGGTCAGGTCCGGCTCCGGACGCGGATGGGCACGCGCCAGTGGTTGGTCCCCGCCCCATGGTCGCCAAGGGGCTCGGCAATAGCATAGCCCGAGTCCTGGCCAGCCAGGGCGCGGGCGAAGCGATAATCGGCGGGGAAGCGGGCATAGATGGCATAGAGGGTCTCGCCCTGGCGCACCGGGTCGCCGAGCTTGCGGTGCAGTTCGACCCCGGCCCCGGGGTCCAGGGGGGCACCCGCCAGGCGGGCGATGCGGGCGATCTGGAAGTTGTCGATGGCGGTGACCACGCCATCCACCGGGGCGGGGATCTCATGGCGTAGGCCGCCCAGGGGCGGGGGCTCCGGGTTGGCGCCCTGAGCGGCGATGATGGCACGCAGCTTGGCCGCGGCGCGGCCGGACTCCAGGATCTCCCGGGCCAGGGCCTGGCCGGTGCCTCCGCGCACGGCGGGGTCGAACTCCAGGATCTGGCCGGCCAGCAGCAGGGACTTGTCGCGCAGGTCCGCCGGGGCGGTCGGGTCGTTGTCGAGGACGGCCATGACATCCCGGGCCTCCAGCACGGGACCGATGCCGCGGCCGATGGGCTGACTGCCGTCGGTGAGCAGCACCTCCAGGTGCAGGCCCAGGCTGTCGCCCACGTATTCGAAGAGCTTGCGCAGGCGCAGGGCATCCTGGTGATGGCGCACCTTGGCCGTGGGTCCCACCGGGATGTCGATGAGGAGATGGGTCGAGCCGGCGGCGAGCTTCTTCGCCAGGATCGAGGCGACCATCTGCCCCGGGGAGTCCAGGGACAGGGGCCGCTCCACCGAGATGAGGACGTCGTCCGCCGGGGCCAGGCGGGCGGTCCCCCCCCAGGCCAGGCAGCCGCGCTCGCGGTGGACGATGTCGTGGAGCTGATCCGGCGACAGGTCGACCCGGGCCAGGACCTCCATGGTGTCGGCGGTGCCGGCGGGGGAGGTGATGGCGCGGCTGGAGGTCTTGGGGATCAGCAGGCCGTGGGCGGCGACGATGGGCATGACGATGAGGGTGGTGCGGTTACCCGGCACCCCGCCGATGCAGTGCTTGTCCGCCACCAGGTCGGCGCCCCAGTCCAGGCGCTCGCCGCTCTCGACCATGGCCTGGGTCAGGTAGAGGACTTCCTCGCGCTCCAGCCCCACCTGGGCGCAGGCGACGATGAAGGCCGACATCTCGATCTTGGAATAACGGTTGTTGACGATGTCCCGGGCGATGTCGGCGTATTCCCAGGCCTGGAGGCGCTCGCCGCGGATCTTGCGATGGACGGCGCCCAGGGAGGCCGGCGGCTGGGCCTGGCTGACGGTGACCGGTGAGCCCTCGGGGACGCCGATCTGGGCGAAGGCCTGCTCGGACAGGCCCAGCTCATCCGGGCCGACGATGGCCACGTCGTCCACCACGTTGAGGACCGCCAGCACCGGCATCGCCCCGCGCCCGGCCAGGACCTCCACCTTGGCCAGGGCCTGGAAGCCCTCGCTGCGGTAGTGCGGACAATCCCGATGGAGGAAGGCCACGTTCTCGCGGTAGGTGTCGATGGCGATGCGCCTGAGTTTGAGGGTGTCCATCCGCGTCGATTGCTGGTGATTGAGATCCGGGAAAACCGAACCGCTTCCTGTATATTTTACCCCTTAGCGGCTTGGCGGGCTGGCGGCGCAATTTATTTCGGGCCCCCGGGCCGGGAACGCGGACCATGGCGGTGCCGGGTAGTCGGCATCCCTTAATCATCACCGGAGATCTGAGCATGTATGTCTTTGGCGTCGTCATCAAGGCCCCCCATGAGCAAGCGCTGGCCAGGGTCAAGGAGGCCCTGGGCGCCGAAAAGCTGGGCCTGGTCAGCGAGGTGAACGTGAGCGGGATCCTCAAGGCCAAGCTGGGGGAGGAGATCGGTGACTACTGCATCCTGGGCGCCTGCGCCCCGGCCCTGGCCAGCCGCGTGATCGCGGCCCAGCCCGCCACGGGTGCCTTGCTGCCCTGCAACGTGGTGGTGCGGGCCCTGGACGCGGCCAGCACCGCCGTCGATTTCATGGACCCGGTGACGGTCCTGGGCCTGGCCGGGGTGCCGGCGGTCGACGCCATCGCCGCAGAGGTCCGGACGGTGCTGGAACGGGTCCGCGACCGGCTGACTGCCTGAGGCCTGACTCCGATGCGCGCGCGATCCCCGAGGGGGACCCCATGAGACGTGGCATCCACCTGCGACAACTCAGAAACCGGGACCTGACCGTCCTCGGCGTCGCCGCCGGGCGGGTGCCGGAACCCGAGGCCCTGGCTGGCCACCCTAGCCTGCTGGAGGTGGACCCGGCCCTGGGGCGGCGGGTGGAGGCGCTGCGGACCGAACTGGAGGAGGTGCTGGCGATCCTGGCCGACGCCCTGGCGGCGGTGGGCAAGGAATCCTAGGCCGTCCCGCGCGCCTCACCCCATTCCACGCCGGTAACGCCAGGGAGCCTGCTCTCCCCCCCCAAAAAAAAGACCGCTAGAGGGGGTGTGTTGCCACCCTAGCGGCCCAACTGGCTTGCTGCCCAGAAAGCGCTCAACTGCTTAAAATAATCCGGGTTTACCACAACCGGTGGTAAAACGGCTTCATGCCGCAATCCCAAGTGTAATGACTCATGCGTTATTTAGTATTTCGGGATACACTTATATTGTAACAAATCGTTATTTCAGGCCCACGCCTGGCCGCCAAGCCCGCGGCCAAAGATGCCGCCCCCCGCGTGGATCCGGACCCCTTCCCTAACCAGAGGCCGCCACCCGTGATCAAGGACCCACCCATACGCCTCCTGATCGTGGATGATGACGAGCGGATCCGCTCCCTCTTGACCCGTTACCTGACCCAGGAAGGCTTCGCCGTCGCGGGGGTGGAAGACGGCGCCGCCATGGATGAGTGGCTCGCCCACAACCCGGTGGACCTGGTGATCCTCGACCTGATGCTGCCCGGCGAGGACGGGCTTGCCGTGGTCCGCCGGCTGCGGCGGGGCTCGTCCCTGCCCATCCTCATGCTCTCGGCCCGGGGGGACGATATCGACCGCATCGTGGGCCTGGAGGTCGGCGCCGACGACTATCTGGCCAAGCCCTTCAACCCCCGCGAGCTCCTGGCCCGCATCCGCGCCATCCTGCGCCGCCGCTGTCCGCGGGACCAACAGGAGGAAGCGGAGCCCGCGGCGGGGCCGGTCCTGACCTTTGGCCCCTATCGCCTCGATCCCCAGCGGCGGGAGTTGTCCAGCGATCTGGGCCCCGTCCCCCTGACCAGCAGCGAATACGACCTCCTCCAGGTCTTTCTCGCCCACTCCAACCAGGTGCTGAATCGTGATCAGCTCCTGGATCTGTTGCGGGGGTACGAGCGCTCGCCCTTCGACCGCAGCATCGACGTCCTGGTGGCGCGGCTGCGGGCCAAGATCGAGCCCGACACCAAACACCCCGCCTACATCCGCACCGTCTGGGGCAAGGGCTACCTCTTCACCCCCCAGATCCTCCCGGCCAACCCCGCGGCCGACTGATGCGCCTCTCCCTGTTCAGCCGGGCCCTGCTCACCCTAATCGTCACCTTCGGGCTCTTCGCCTTCCTGGCCTTCGCCACCGTGGTCCAGTTCGCCCTGGTGCCGGTGGCGGACCGGGGGACCCGGGACCTGGCGGCCCTGATGGTGCTGGCCACCGAAACCCTGGCCCACCTGGACGCGGACCGACAGGGGGAATATCGGGCCCACATGGCCCGGGAGCACGGCCTGTGGCTGCTCCCACCAGGTGAGGACCCCGAAGGTCTGAGTGACTTCTACTTCCCCTACCTGGAGCGCCTGCACCTGGCCCTGACCGAGCGGACGGGGGGCCCGGTCGCCACCGGCAGCAGTTGGCGGGACGGTGAGCGCTGGCTGTGGGTGCGCCTGCCGGGCCGGGACCAGTCCCGGTGGATCGGCTTTCCCCGGGAACGGGTGCAGAGCCGGCCCTTCGAGGGCCTGACCCTGGTGATCCTCATCGCCCTCGTCCTGGTCGTCGGCACCGCCGCCCTCCTGGCGCGCCGCGTGACCAAGCCCCTGGAACGGCTGTCCGCGGCGGCGGAGGCCGTCGCCAAGGGCTTCTCGCCCCAGCCCCTGCCGGAGACGGGGCCCCGGGAACTGGCCAGCCTGGCGCGTCAGTTCAACCACATGAGCCAGCAGGTCCGGGAGTTGCTGGCCAACCGCACCCTGCTCCTGGCAGGGATCTCCCACGACCTGCGCACCCCCCTCACCCGCCTGCGCCTGGCCCTGGAGATGCTGCCGCCCGATCCCGCCTGGCGGGAACTGACGGAGCGCATGGAGCGGGATCTGGAGGAGATGAACGACCTCCTGGCCCAGGCGGGGGAACTGGGGCGGAGTCTGGGCCGGGGCGAACCGCGGTGGGTCGACCTGGCCGGGCTGATCGGCGATCTGTGTCAAGGCCACCCCCGACTCCGGTGGGCCGGCGCCGCCCCCTGCCCGTGGCGCCTCGATCCCCTCGCCCTGCGGCGCATCCTTGGCAACCTGATCGAGAACGCCCTGCGCTACAGCACGGCGGCGGTGGAGATTGAGCTGACCTGTGGTCCCCGACCCGAGATCCAGGTCCTGGATCGTGGTCCCGGCATCCCCGCAGCGGAGCTGGAGGCGGTCTTTCGCCCCTTCTACCGCCTGGAGAGCTCCCGCAGCCGGGCCACGGGGGGCAGCGGCCTGGGGCTGGCCGTCTGCCGCCAACTGGCCCAGGCCAACGGCAGCGACCTGCGCCTGGCGGAGCGCCCCGGCGGGGGCCTGGTCGCCCGAGTGCTGCTCGGTCGCGCGCCGGCGGGGACGCCATCCGCCGATCCGGCGGCGAATCCGGTTGACGCCGCCCCCGGCACTGCCTAAATTCCGTCCGACCCTGAATCCGCGCCAAGACGGACGCCGCGATCCTCCGGCCGGCCCTCGCGACCGGCCGAACCCCGACAGACCTTACCACCCAGCGGAGCCTCATCGAGATGTTGCAGCCCGGCGATCCCGCCCCCCCCTTCTCCCTGCCCGACGCGGACATGGACCGCTTCCATCTGGACGGCCTTAAGGGCCGGAAGAAGCTGGTCCTGTATTTCTATCCCAAGGACGACACCCCGGGGTGCACGATGGAGGCCCTGGAATTCACCGATCTCCAGCCGGAGTTCGAGGCCCTGGGGACCGAGGTCATCGGCATCAGCCGGGACAATTGCGTCAGCCACGGCGCCTTCCGCGACAAGCATGGTATCAACGTCCGGCTGCTGGCCGACACCGAGGGCGAGGTCTGCCAGGCCTACGGCGTCTGGCAGGAGCGGGAGCGCCAGGGCGAGAAGCGCCTCGGCATCGTCCGCTCCACCTTCCTCATCGACCAGGCCGGGGTCATCCGCCAGGCCCTCTACGACGTCAAGCCCAAGGGCCACGCCGCCCAGGTCCTGGAACTCCTTCGGGCGCTGTGACCAGCCCCCGGGGGAGACCGCCGGGATAGGGCCAGGGACATGAATCTGCGCGGCGCCATCCTCCTCTTTCTCCTGCTCTTCGGGCTCACCCCCCTGGTCATGGCGGTGGCCATCAATCTGCCGCTGGTCCTGGATCGGGTCGGGCTCTTCTATCAGAAGGCCTATCTGCAGAACCTGCGCGCGGACTTCCGTGACCTGGACCAGCACCTGGCCAGCCGGCACGAGATGATCCGCCTGCTGGCAAAGCTGCCGGAGCCGGGCCTGATCCTCGGCGAGCAGGGCGACGAGGCGCAGATCGACCAGGCCCGGGCCCGCTACACCGGCTGGATCAACCAGATCCTGGCCGAACAGCAGGACATCGTGCAGCTCCTCTTTCTCGATGACGAGGCCCAGGAGCGCTTCTGGCTGGAGCGCGATGCCAAGACCCAGGAGTGGCGCCCCACGGCCCAGTTACCGGACCGCCCCCCCGAGGAACTGCTCGGCGCCGGTCTGCGCCTGCCCCCCGGTGAGGTCCTGGTCAGCCGCATCCGCATCGACCCCGATGCCGGCAACCGGGACCCGCGCCAGTTCATGCGCCTCAGCCTGGTGAGCGCCATCGCCCGGGCCCCCCAGGCGCCGCCCGACGGGCTGGTGGTGATGAATATCGACGTCGGTGGCATGGCCCAGTTCTACCGCGACACCTTCTGGGTCACCGACCGGGGACGCTACCTCCGCCCCGGTCAGCCCTGGCGGGACGAGGCCCTGGCCTTCGCCGACTTTCCCGGGCTGGAGCAACTCTTCGCCCAGCAGATGCCCGGGCTCTGGCGTGGCGAGCGGGGTGCCCAGATCTTCTGGGTGCCCATGTTCGTCACCGAAGACAGCCGCCCCCTCTGGGTGGGGCGGGCGGTGGACCCCTCGCCGCTGGACAGCTTTCGCAACGCCCTGGTCCTGCGCGTCGCCGGCGTCATCCTGGTGCTGATCCTGGCGGTGATGATCACCGCCGGCTGGTTCGCCCGCCGGCTGGAACGGATGGGCCGGGAGTTGACGGCGGGCGTGGACCGGGTGGTGCGCTCCGGCGAGGAGGTCCGCTTCAGTTGGCAAGGCCCCCAAGAGGTCCAGGCCTTCGGCGCCAAACTGACCGCCCTGGCCCACAATCATGCCGAATCCCTGCGCGACGCCCGCGCCCATACCGCGGAACTGGAGCGCTCCAATCGCTACAAGTCCGAGTTCCTGGCCAACGTCAGCCACGAACTGCGCACCCCGCTGAACTCCATCCTGCTGTTGTCGAAGATGCTGGCCGAGGACAAGGCCGCCCTCCCCCCCCATCAGCAGCGCCAGGCGCGGATCATCCATGCCGCGGGCCGCGACCTGCGCGCCCTGATCGACGACATCCTCGACCTCTCGCGCATCGAGGCCGGCAAGCTCAATCTCAACCTGGGCTGGCTGGAGCCGCGGGACATGGCCGCGGAGGTCCTGGAACTGATGGGGCCCCAGTTCGTCGACAAGGGCCTTGATCTGCGCCTGGAGGTGGCGGCGGACGCGCCGGCGCGCATCCATAGCGACCGGGACAAGTTGCGCCAGATCCTCAAGAATTTCCTCGCCAACGCCGTCAAGTTCACCGAGTCCGGTGGCGCGACCGTCACCATCGGCCGGGAAGCCAACGGCAACCTGAGCCTGAGCGTCACGGACACCGGGATCGGTATTCCCGCCGACAAGCACGCCCTGATCTTCGATGCCTTCCAGCAGGCCGATGGCTCGACCCGCCGCCGTTACGGGGGCACCGGGCTGGGGTTGACCATCAGCCGGGAGCTGGCGCGGCGGCTGGGCGGCGGCATCCGGGTGGAGAGCCGGGAAGGCCAGGGGGCACGCTTCACCCTCTGGCTGCCGGTCGAAGCCGACGCCCACACCGAGGTGACGGACAATCTGGCGGTCGCCGAGGCGGCGGCGGAGCCGGGCCCGGGCACGTGCGCGGGCCCGACGCCCGTCATGGCCCCGGCGGAGACCGGGGCGGGGCTCGACTACCAGGGCCGCTGGGTGCTGCTGGTGGAGCGGGACGCCGCCAGCCTGGTGACCGAGACCCGCCTGCTGGCGTCCTTCGGCCTGCGGATCGAGATGGCCGCGGACCTGGAGGAGGCCCAGGAGACCCTCGGCGAGGAGCCTGGCTGCGCCCTGATCCTGCTGGCCGAGATGGTGTCCCCGGCGAATACCTGTGATACGATCAAGGCAATTCGCGCCTGGGTGCCGGCGGCGCAACTGCCCCTCGTCGTCATCGGCCGGACCGGAGCGCCTGAGGCCTATGATCGCTATCTCGCGGCCGGCGCCGATGACCTGATCGCCAAGCCCATGACAACCGCCCGGCTGGGAGCGGTCCTCACGGCCACCCTGGGCCCGGTAGTCCCTCGGAACCCGCAAGACACGGTATGAACCAGACGGTATGAACCGCTATTCCGGCTTCAAGATCCTCATCGTCGACGACAACCCCCACAACCTCTTCACCTTGCGGGCGTTGCTCGAGGCGCAAATGGACATCGCCATCCTGGAGGCCAGTTCCGGCCAGCAGGCCATCGATCTGACCCTGAACCATCCGGATATCGACCTCATCATCCTCGACGTGCAGATGCCGGACATGGACGGGTTCCAGACCGCCTCCCTGCTGAAGATGCGCAAGCGCACCCGGGACATTCCGATCATCTTCCTCACCGCCGCCTTCAAGTCCGAGGAATTCCAGCAGCGCGGCTACGCCATCGGCGCCGTGGACTATCTGCTCAAGCCCATCGAGGACAACCAGCTCATCAACAAGATCAGCACCTACTTCCGGCTGATCGCGAAGGAGCGGGCCCTCAACCAGGAGCTGGAGCGGCAGGTGGCCGCGCGCACCGCCGAACTGGCCCAGGCCAAGCAGTACCTGGAGAACATCATCGCCCACATGGGCGAGGCCCTGCTGGTCCTGAACCAGGAGGGGGAGATCAAGTCCGCCAACCCCGCGGCCTGCCGCATGCTGGGCTATCCCGAACCGCGGTTGCTGGGCATGTCCATCGGCGACGTCTTCGAGGAGGAGGGCGATGAACAGGCCGGGGCCTTCATGGGCCTCTGGCTGGAGGCCCTGATCCGTACCGGGGCTCTCAGCAAGATCGCGGCCCGCTTCATCGCCAGCGACGGGCGGCGGGTGCCCATCCTCTTTTCCCGCACCGCCGTCCGCGACCCGGCGGGTGGCATCAGCGACATCATCTGCATCGCCAAGGACATGACGGGTTATGTCCGCGTCGAGCAGGACGAAGAAGAGGCGGCCGAGACCGTCCCGGAACCCATCTAGGAGCTGCCCATGACCGACCCAGACCAACCCTCCCTGCCGGAGGACGAGGAAAGCGCCCTCACCGCCAACGCCCTCAAGGCCATGGCCCATCCGTTGCGCTGGAAGATCATCTGTTCCCTGGGTGACCGGGAGCTGTCGGTCGGTGAGATCGTGGAGCGCACCGGCACCTCCCAAAGCAACATCTCCCAGCACCTGGAACAGTTGCGGAACAAGAACATCGTCGTCGCCCGCAAGGAGGCCAATCGTATCTTCTACCGCATCCGCAACCACCAGTTGCTGGATCTCATCGGTATCATGCGCGACGTCCTCTGTCCGGCAAACCTCGACGACCGCTATCCGCGCTAGCGTGAGTGCCACGGTAAAGACTTTTATTTTCAGGGGCGTGGCGCGCCCCCTCATGAACAGTTAGCGTGAACCTAAGCGTTCATTCCCCCCTGCTGCCTGGGCTGGCATAGGTAGCGCAATCTTTCATTGTCACTACCTACCAGGCCATTAGGGGCTGCCCATGCAAAGCATCGAATCGCTGATTTCCACCCTCTCGGGCTGGGTCTGGGGCCCGCCCATGCTGATCCTGCTGGTCGGCACCGGCCTCTATCTGACCTTTCTGCTGCGCGGCATGCAATTCCGCGCCCTGGGACACGCCTTTCGGTTGATCCTGGAAAAGGACCATGGGCATGAGGGCGATATCAGCCACTTCGGCGCCCTGATGACAGCCCTGGCGGCCACGGTGGGTATCGGCAATATCGTCGGCGTGGCGACGGCCATCACCCTGGGCGGTCCGGGGGCCGTCTTCTGGATGTGGATGACCGGCCTGGTGGGCATGGCCACCAAGTACTCCGAGGCGGTGCTGGCCCAGAAATACCGCGAGCGTGGCGACTTCGGCATGCGCGGAGGCCCCATGTACTACCTGGCCAAGGGCGCCAACCTGCCGGTCCTGGCCTGGTTCTTCGCCCTCTTCACCGCCATCGCTACCTTCGGCATCGGCAACATGACCCAGGCCAATGCCGTCGCGGGCATCTTCCATTCCACCTTCAGCATCGAGCCCTGGATCACCGGCGTCGTCCTGACCCTGCTCACCGGCATCGTCATCCTCGGCGGTATCCGCTCCATCGCCAACTTCACCTCCTTCCTGGTGCCCTTCATGATCCTGTGCTATGTCATCGCCTCCCTGGTGGTGCTGGCACTGAACGCCAGCGAGATCCCTGGCGCCCTCTCCCTGATCTTCTACCACGCCTTCAATCCCATCGCCGCCGGGGGCGGTTTCGCCGGCGCGGCGGTGGCGGCGGCCATCCGCTATGGCGTGGCCCGCGGCGTCTTCTCCAACGAGTCCGGCCTGGGCTCGGCCCCCATCGCCGCCGCCGCCGCCCGGACCAAGGACCCGGTCAAGCAGGCCCTGGTCAGCATGACCCAGACCTTCATCGACACCCTGGTGGTCTGCTCCATGACGGCCCTGGTCATCCTCACCGCCACCCCCTGGACCAAGGGCGTGGGCGCCGCCAGCCTCACCAGCCAGAGCTTCGCCGAGACCCTGGGCCACACCGGCGAGCTCATCGTCGCCATCGCCACCGCCCTCTTTGCCTACTCGACCATCCTCGGCTGGAGCTACTACGGCGAGAAGGCCATCGAGTACCTGACTAATTCCTTCGGTGGTATCGGCGCGGTGCGCCGAGCCATTCATGGCTACCGCCTGGTCTTCACCAGCGTCGTCGTCATCGGCGCCGTGATGCAACTGGACTTCGTCTGGAACTTCTCCGACCTGGCCAACGGCCTCATGGCCATCCCCAATCTCATCGCCCTGCTGCTCCTGTCCAAGGTGATCAAGCAGGAGACGGAACGCTATTTCAGCACCTTGAAATGACTTACCCCGCCAGCGGGTAATGGCTCGGGCACGAACTTGGCCACCACCGTGCTCTCGCCGGAGAGCGCGACCGGTTCGCACCGATGGGATCTGTGCCACAGGCCGTGGCACAAGGGCCAGACGAGGGATGACGGCGCTCACCCAACCTTCCTGCCGCTGCCTCAGGTCAATGGCTTGGCCGATGTCCCAGTAACGGCGGATCAGTTCGACACTGACCGCCAGCACGGCGCACGTGAAGCAGGTAATGGAGATCAGGGAGTATCGGGCTGAAGGCCATCACGCTGCCCCCTTCACGTTTAGCAGCGAGGCAAGCGGGCTGCCAGCCGCCACAAAGGGCGCGAAGATCTCGCTGGCCAGGGCCAGTACCAGCCGGTATTGCCCTTTTGGCGACTCCATCGTGAAGCCTTTGACAAAAAGAAGTGGGAAAAATGGAAAATCATCATAAGTTAGGTTTATGGGTAAAGACCAATGCGCAGAACGGTTCCCCACCCGATTGAGTCTTGACTGAGTTCGCAAAGGCCCTGATAAGGACATTGCCTTTCTGGTGAGTTTACCGACCTCTCCCGGAGGGCGGTAGAGTTCAGCTCATTTCGGCCTCATCAGCCATCGAAGTCCTCTCTCTTGGTGATGGCGTGCCTGGTCCCATCTGAGAACAACTCACTCCCATACATAAGTCGGTCTCACGAGACCACTGCTGCACGTTGGGCGATGCGATGTTGGGGGAACATAGTCAAAGTACCCCTTGCAACTCCTTACCAAGGGATGCGCGGGCATCCTGGGGTGGCGCTGAGAGTTCGCCACGAAGCAACCGCATTGCACGATCCCAATAGAATGGCGAGCCAACTGTCGCGCAGGCCAAAAGCGGCCACTCCCCAGGGAATGTTCATCGACCGGTTAACGCTGACAACGGACAGTTCATGCCTGAGACCAGACCTTCTGCTCTGAATCCGAAGCGGACATAACGCCATGCTCAGCCGAGCCGGTTGAGCGAGAGCGAAACCGGCTTCGGCTGGAGCACATCGTTAGGTTCACCGGCTGTTTTTGCCTACACTATTTTTTGCCTGAACTATTTTCTGGTGGTTGCAAAGCTCGAATCAGGTATGCCTCAACTGCAAGAATTTCAAACCAGGATTCTTTCGGCACAGGTAATATGCCAATTGTTTTTGCTCTCCCTCGCCACTTTGAACCTTCTCCATGGAAATGCGATCCCATCCTCGTACCAAAAATTTCAGCTTTTCCAATATATCGAAGATCTTCATCTTTATCGAAAAAGAAATAAACACAGGGCGCATCAGCGTAGACTCGAAACAATCCTCCTTCAGCCCATAAGTCCGCCCAATTGTTTTCGGTTACTTCTGTTGCATGGAAGCATTGAATTAGGCTTTCTATTTTGGGGCGCTTGAATTTCTCGTCAAAATCTTTTATCGCTGCTTTGACAGTTGTGACATTTACCATAGTATTGCTCCGTATTTCTAAAACCTAACATGTGATTATCCGGTTTCTGGATATCAGCTCGAAATAGGATGTTATCCAGCAGCAATGGGCGTTGATCGAATGCAAAAAGTCCCATCACCCTGCATGGGACTCCCTTGGCTGTTCGGCATCAGAGGACATCTGTCCCCGAGGGTCCACTTTTGGCCGAATCCTGACGGAGCGAATGTCTCCGGTCAAGTTCCCCTTGTGGGACAGACCGGTCGTAAAGAGGACGTTAGACAGCGTCCGCTTTCGCTCGCCCATGACATCCACCTCTTCTCCCGGGCCAGCAACATGCCGCACACATCCGGCATGTCGAAGCTGAGCGCGCTTCCCCGAGGCACGGCCCAGGCCAGGATCGAAGCGATCAACCGGTCAGCAGCCGACGTGGTTTTCAATCCGTCCATCCGGGACGCATCAGCTGTGAAGTTACGCCGGCTGAAGTCGCTGTCCGCCTGTCCCTGTACGGGGACATGGACGTACCCCCCGCGCGGCTGCCCAGCCCAGAGGGCGCGTGATGAAGGCAAGGCCACGCGGTTCGCCGGCGGCGCACCACTTCAGCTATCCTTTCCGCCACTGACCGGGCGGGGAAGGTGGCGTACCGGGACGGCACTTGAGGACCTGGCGATGCATGCTGTGGGTGAATCCGACTGGATAATTTTCAAACGGCTGCGTGAGCGCGCCCTTGAGCGCTACTCGCAACGGATACTCGATCAGAGTCAGGCCATCTGCGCCGATACGTCGCTCAGCGCCCATGCGCGTTATCAACAGCTGTTTCGCTGGCTCCAGCAGCACGATCGCGAGATCGCCACCGTCTTCGACGATCCACGCCGCTCGACGGCCGTGCTGAGCTTCCGGCAGATGCGCCACTTGGGCTTGATCATGGAGGAGGAATTGGCCGGGCTCAGCGTCGGGTTTCGCGCCCAGACCGAGTGGTAGGCCCGCGCCCCGCCCGTGATGCAGAAAGCGCTGTCAGCTGAAAACGACCGTGCAACGCCTCACGAAGGTGGTCACCACCCAATGCCGGCGTCATGCCCAGCAGTTGCGTCGCCGTTGCCATCAAACAAGAGCGAGGCCCACGGTTAGATCCCAACCGCGGCCCTGCGTCCCGGTGCGCGCCCAACGGTGGCGAGCACGTTTGCCCTTCGCGGTCAGAATACCCAACGCCCGGGCTAACCCGTGCGCACCCGCACCGGCCTTGAGCGGCATCCAGATTGTCCTTGGAACCGCCGCACGCTG